>Ga0163226_1000006_pt1 | contig 45002 bp, 56 predicted proteins | sample MSEWel2016_07_13_2_FD_113144 | JGI IMG/M metagenome (GOLD analysis project Ga0163226, IMG submission 113144) | Subsurface microbial communities from deep shales in West Virginia, USA - MSEEL Well Study Marcellus 5H_2016_07_13 ...
ACATCGAAATGGTAGGAGAGTTAATTTCTCCAATCGCGATGGACGAAGGATTAAGATTCGCTATTCGTGAAGGTGGAAGAACTGTTGGTGCTGGTGTTGTTACTGAAATTATTGAATAATTAAATTTATAGAAAAGGAATGAGGAGCATTATTCCTCCTCATCTTTTTTCTGTCTAAATTAAACGTTATTTGGAGGTGAAAATTATGGCTGAACAAGCTACAGGTAAAATTAGAATTAGATTAAAAGCTTATGAACATCAGCTTCTAGATAACTCAGCAAGAAAGATTGTTGAAACTGCTAAAAAGACTGGAGCTGAAGTTTCTGGACCGATTCCTTTACCTACTAAAAGAGAGGTGTTTACAATCTTACGTGCACCTCATGTAAATAGTAAGTCTAGAGAACAATTTGAAATGAGAACTCATAAAAGATTAATTGATATTAAAGACCCAACACCTAAGACTGTTGATTCTCTAATGAGATTAGATTTACCAGCTGGTGTTGACATAGAGATTAAACTATAATATTTATATGTGTTTTAAGGAGGTGTAGAAAAGATGAAGGCAATTTTAGGTAAAAAAGTTGGTATGACACAAGTTTTCACTGAAACTGGTGAGGTTGTACCTGTTACAGTTGTTGAAGCGGGACCATGTACTGTAATTCAAAAGAAGACTGAAGAGGTTGACGGATATAGTTCTGTACAATTAGGGTTTGTTGATGATAAAGAAAACAAAGTAAATAAGCCTCTAAAGGGACACTTCGATAAATATGGAGTTAACCCTAAAAAATATATTCGTGAATTTAGAGTTGAAGGAGCAGAAGCTCTAGAAACAGGAGATGAAGTTAAAGCAGATGTATTTACTGCAGGAGAGAAAGTTGATGTAACTGGTATCTCTAAAGGTAAAGGATTTGCAGGTACAGTTAAGAGGTGGAATTTTAATACTGGACCAAAAACTCACGGTTCTAGAAATTACAGAAGACCAGGTTCTATTGGTGCGGGATCTGACCCTGCGAGAGTATTCAAAGGTAAGAAGATGCCTGGACATATGGGACATGAACAAGTAACGGTTCAAAACTTAGAAGTTGTTAAAGTAGATTCTGAAAAGAATTTATTATTAATCAAAGGTGCAGTTCCTGGACCTAAAAAAGGATTATTAACTATTCGGCAAACAGTAAAATAGTGTTAAGAAAGGGGGATAAAGATGCCTGAATTAGCTTTATACAGTGTAGATGGACAGAAGTCAGGAAATCTTGACTTAAGAGATGAAGTTTTTAGTGTAGAAGTAAATGAACATGTACTTCATGAAGCGGTTGTTGCTCAATTAGCAGCTAAGCGTGTTGGAAGTGCTAAGACTAAAACAAGAGGAGAAGTTGCTGGTGGTGGACGTAAGCCATGGAGGCAAAAAGGAACAGGTCGTGCTAGACACGGTAGTATCCGTTCTCCACTTTGGGTAGGTGGTGGAACTACTTTTGGACCACAACCACGTAAATATAATAAAAAATTACCTAAGAAAGTTAAAAAATTAGCTGTAAAATCAGCTTTAACTCTTAAAGTTGAAGAAGGTAACTTAGTTGTTATTGATAACTTTAATTTTGCAGCACCAAAAACTAAAGAGATGGTATCTGTATTAAAGAGTTTTGATGCAGCAGATTCTAAAGTTTTAATTGTACTTTCTGAAAAAAATGATAATGTTTATAAATCAGCTCGAAATCTTCCAGGAGTGAGAGTTGTAACACCTACTAAGGTAACTGTATATGATGTTTTAAATAGTAACAAAGTAATTATGACTAAAGATGCAGTTGCTAAAGTTGAGGAGGTGCTAGCATAATGAGAGATCCTCGGGATATTATTATTGCGCCTCATATTTCTGAAAGAAGTATGATGGATATGGAAGAAAATTGGTATACTTTTAAAGTAGCAATTAAAGCTAACAAGCCGGAAATTAAGAAGGCTATTGAAAAGATCTTTGATGTTAATGTTGAAAAAGTAACTACTAATCGTATGCCAGGTAAGAAAAGAAGAATGGGGCATAGTCAAGGTAGAACGCCTAATTGGAAGAAAGCTAGAGTTAAACTAGCTGAAGGAGATAGCATCGAAATATTTGAAGGTGTATAATTTTCATAAGAAAAGGAGGGAGTAAAGATGGCGATTAAGAAATTTAAGCCAACCACACCGTCAAGAAGATATATGACTGTGGAAGATTTTAGTAACATTACAACTGATAAGCCAGAAAAGTCTTTACTTAAGCCACTTAAAAAAAGTGGTGGACGTAATGCAAATGGTCGCATCACTGTTCGTCATCGTGGTGGAGGCCATAAGAGAATGTACAGAGTTATTGACTTTAAAAGAGATAAAGATGGAATTCCAGCTAAGGTAGCTACAATTGAGTATGATCCAAATAGATCTGCTCGTATTGCATTGTTACATTATGCAGATGGAGAGAAAAGATATATCCTTGCTCCAAAAGGGATTAATGTAGGAGATGAAATTCTTTCAGGACCTGAAGCAGATATCAAGCCAGGAAATGCATTAGCTTTAAAAGATATTCCAGTAGGTACTATAGTGCATAATATTGAGCTTAAGCCAGGAAAAGGTGGACAAATGGTTCGTTCTGCAGGTGCTAGTGCTCAACTTATGGCTAAAGAAGGAAAATATGCAAATATCCAATTACCTTCTGGTGAAATGAGACTAGTTCATGTTAAATGTAAAGCTACAGTGGGTCAAGTAGGTAATGAATTACATGAAAATATTACCGTTGGTAAAGCTGGAAGAAAGAGATGGATGGGTATTAGACCTACAGTTCGTGGTACTGTAATGAACCCTCATGATCATCCTCATGGTGGTGGTGAAGGTAAGAATAAAACATCTGGTAGACATCCAGTTACTCCTTGGGGTCAACCAACTATCGGTAAGAAGACTCGTAAGAAGAAGGCTTCTGATAAGATGATCGTTCGCAGTCGTCATGCGAAGAAGCGTAGACGAAAATAATTAATGAGAGGGGGACATCAGATTGGGTCGTTCAATAAAAAAAGGGCCATTTGTAGATAAAAAGTTATTAGCTAAAGTTGAAGAGATGAACAAGTCTGGAAAGAAAAAAGTTATTAAAACTTGGTCAAGAAGTTCAACTATTTTCCCACAAATGTTAGGGCATACTATTGCTGTTCATGATGGGAAAAAACATGTTCCTGTATATGTTACTGAAGATATGGTTGGTCATAAATTAGGTGAATTTGCACCTACAAGAACATTCAGAGGACATGGAGATCACACAGAAAGATCTACATCACTTAAATAGAGTTTAGAGAGTAAAGGGGGGTTAAACCATGGAAGCTAAAGCCGTTGCTAAACGTATTCGGATTTCCCCAAGAAAAGCGAGATTAGTTATTGACTTAGTAAGGGGTAAAGAAATCGGCGAAGCATTTGGTATTTTAAAGAATACACCTAATAAAGCAGCAGGAATTATTGAGAAATTATTAGTTTCAGCTGTAGCAAATGCTGAAAATAATCATGGTATGATTGCTGATGAACTATACGTTTCTGAAGCATATGTAGATGAAGGTCCAACAATGAAGAGATATAAACCAAGAGCAATGGGGCAAGCAAGTCCTATTAATAAAAGAACAAGCCATCTTACAATAAAAGTGGCAGAAAAAAAGGAGGGATAATGAATGGGTCAAAAAATTCATCCACACGGTCTTAGAGTTGGTGTAGTAAAAGACTGGGACGCTAAGTGGTATGCTAATAAAGAAGATTATTCTGATTTATTACACGAAGATTTAGAGATAAGAGACCATGTGAAGGGTAAAATGTATGATGCAGGTATTTCTAGAATCGTAATTGAAAGAGCTGCAAATAGAATTAAAATTAATATTCATACTGCTCGTCCAGGAATGGTAATTGGAAAAGGTGGTTCTGAGGTAAATGATTTAAGAGCCGAATTAGAAGCTATGACTGGTAAACAAGTTCAAGTTAACGTTGTTGAAGTTAAAAATCCTGATCAAGATGCACAATTAGTTGCTGAGAACATTGCTGAGCAAATCGAAAATCGTGTATCTTTTAGAAGAGCTATGAAACAATCTATTGGTAGAGCAATGCGCCAAAGAGGTGTAGAAGGAATTAAAGTTTTATGTTCAGGTCGTTTAGGTGGAGCTGACATGGCTCGTACTGAAGGTTACAGTGAGGGTAGTGTACCTTTACACACTTTACGTGCTGATATAGATTATGGATTTACAGAAGCGGACACAACTTATGGTAAAATCGGAGTAAAAGTTTGGATTTATAAAGGTGAAATATTACCTGAAATTAATGAAGATTAATCAGAAAGGGGGCCAATGACATGTTAATTCCAAAGCGTGTTAAACATAGAAAACAACATCGTGGACGGATGAAAGGTAAAGCTCAGCGTGGTAATAAAGTTTCTTTTGGTGATTACGGTTTACAAGCTCTAGAGCCTGCATGGATTAATAATCGTCAGATCGAGGCAGCCAGAGTTGCAATTACTCGTAAAATCAAACGTGGTGGTAAGGTTTGGATAAACATCTTCCCTGACAAGCCTGTAACTGCTAAACCTGCTGAAACAAGGATGGGTAGTGGTAAAGGAGCTCCAGAACACTGGGTTGCTGTTGTGAAGCCAGGTCGTATAATGTTTGAACTTGGTGGTGTTGATGAAGAACTTGCTAGAGATGCTATGAGATTAGCAGCACACAAACTGCCTATCAAAACGAAATTTGTAAAACGGGAAGAAATGGATGGTGACATCAATGAAAGCTAATGAGTTAAGAAATTTAACTAATGCAGAATTAGAGCAAAAGTTAGATGAATTGAAAGAAGAATTATTTAACTTGCGTTTTCAAAATGCTACAGTGCAATTAGATAACCCTGCACGTATAAAAGAGGTTAAAAAATCAATTGCTCGTGTTAAGACTATTTTAAATGAACGTGAACTTGGAATTAACCAAGGTTAATTGAGAGGAGGGTTAGTATGGCTCGACGCAGTGCACCGCAAGAAAAGATTGGATTAGTTGTTAGTGATAAAATGGATAAGACTGTTGTTGTTGCAGTTGAAAGAAAGACTCAACATCCATTATATAAACGTGTAATCACTAGAACTTCTAAGTTCAAAGCTCATGATGAAAAGAATGAGTGTCGAGAAGGGGACAAAGTTAGAATTGTAGAAACTCGTCCTTTAAGTAAGACTAAGAACTGGGTAGTAGAAGAGATTGTTCAAAAAGCTGAATAGTTTTTAATTGAAAGGAGGGTTTTGAAGTGATTCAACAGGAATCTAGATTAAAAGTAGCAGATAACTCAGGAGCTAGAGAACTACTTTGTATCAAAGTTTTAGGTGGTTCTAAAAAACGTTATGCTTCTATTGGTGACGTAATCGTTGCTACAGTTAAAGAAGCTATCCCTGATGGTATGGTAAAGAAGGGTGACGTTGTTAAAGCGGTTATTGTACGGACAAAGAATCAAGTTAGAAGAAAAGATGGTTCATATATCAGTTTTGATGAAAATGCCGCTGTAATTCTTAGTAAAAATAATGAGCCACGAGGAACACGTATCTTTGGACCAATTGCTCGTGAATTAAGAGAGAAGAATTTCACAAGAATTATTTCTTTAGCGCCTGAAGTGCTTTAATTAAAGTTTTAGAAGAAAGGAGGCAATTGGGATGTCTAAGTTACATGTAAAAAAAGGCGATAAGGTTAAGGTTATCGCAGGAAAAGATAGAGGTAAAGAAGGAGAAATCCTAAAAGCTTTTCCAAAAGAAAATCGTGTTATCGTTAAAGGTGTAAATATCGTAAAAAAACATGTAAGACCAACTCAAGAAAATCCACAAGGTGGTATTCTTGAAAAGGAAGCTCCAATTCATAGTTCTAATGTAATGTTAGTTTGCGGAAAATGCGGAGAACCTTCTCGTACAGGTAAAAAAGTCTTAGATAACGGTGAAAAAGTACGTTATTGCAAAAAATGTGAAGAAGATATAGATTAATTGTTGATAGAAAGGAGGTAAAACTATGTCACTTTTAAAAGAAAAATATATTAAAGAGATAGCTCCTGCTATGGTAGAGAAGTTTAATTACGGTAATGTTATGGAAGTTCCTAAATTAGATAAAGTTGTTCTTAATATGGGACTTGGTGAAGCTGCAGAAAATGCTAAGGTACTTGATCAAGCTGTTGAAGTTTTTGAAGCTATCACTGGGCAAAACCCTGTAATTACTAGAGCTAAAAAATCAGTTGCTAACTTTAAGATTAGAGAAGGTATGCCAGTTGGTTGTAAGGTTACTCTTCGTGGAGAACAAATGTATGAATTCTTATATAAATTAATTAATGTAGCTCTGCCACGTGTTCGTGACTTTAGAGGTATTTCTGGTAAAGCTTTTGATGGAAGAGGTAACTATTCTTTAGGTTTAACTAACCATACTGTTTTCCCAGAGATTAAGATTGATGATGTTGATAAAGTTTTAGGAATGGACATTGTTGTAGTAACTACTGCTGAAACTGATGAAGAAGCTAAAGAGTTATTATCACTAATGGGTATGCCATTTAAAAAGTAATTGAGGAGGGGACAGAGTGGCTAGAAAGGCTAAAATAAACAAGGCTAATCGGAAGCCTAAGTATTCAACTCGACAAGAACACAGATGCCGTAAGTGTGGACGACCACATGGTGTTATTAGAAAATTTGAATTATGCCGTGTGTGCTTTAGAGAATTAGCCCACGAAGGTAAATTGCCAGGTGTTAAGAAAGCTAGTTGGTAAGAATTTTTAATGTTGTTAATTTGAAAGGAGGTATGAAGAGTGAATATAACTGATCCTATTGCAGATATGCTAACAAGAATCAGAAATGCAAATTCTGTTTTAAAATCAGAAGTGGAAATACCAGCTTCTAACCTTAAAGAAGAAATTGCTCGGGTTTTACAAGAAGAAGGTTTTATCAAAGGGTTTAAAAGAATAAATAATGGACCACAAGGAACAATTAAAGTATTTTTAAAGTATGGTGCTAACGGTGAAAAGATTATCAGCGGTATCAAAAGAATCAGTAAACCAGGATTGAGAGTTTATGCTAATAGAGAAGATTTACCTAAGGTATTAGGTGGTTTAGGTATAGCTATTATCTCAACTTCTAACGGTTTAATGACAGATAAATCTGCTCGTAAAGCAGGAATTGGTGGAGAAGTTCTCTGCTACGTTTGGTAATAATTGAATAAAAAAGGAGGTGTAGATTATGTCTCGAATCGGACATCAGCCAGTTGCAATTCCTGAAAAGGTAGAAGTAACTATAGATAGTAATGTAGTGAAAGTTAAAGGTCCTAATGGAGAATTACAACAAGTAGTTAATCCAAGAATGGATATAAAAATAGAAGATAATGAACTTGTAGTAACTAGACCAACAGACTCTAAAGTAGATAAATCTATGCACGGTTTAACTCGTAGTTTAATCGTTAATATGATTGAAGGTGTGACTGAAGGGTTTAAGAAGGTTTTAGAACTAAATGGTGTAGGTTATCGTGCACTTAAAAAGGGTAGCAATTTAGAGCTACAAGTTGGATATTCTCACCCTGTAGTGATTGAACCACCAAAGGGTATTGACTTTGAAGTAGACAAGAACAAAGTTATTGTTAAAGGTATTGACAAGCAATTAGTAGGTCAAGTAGCTGCTAATATTAGAGCTGTTAGACCACCAGAACCTTACAAAGGTAAAGGGATTAAATATGTTGATGAAGTTATCAGACGTAAGGAAGGTAAGACTGGTTAATAGTTAATATCCGATAAAGGAGGGAAGAGAATGAGCTTAAGTAAAAGAGAAGCTAGGGAAAGAAGACACAAAAGAATCCGTAACAAGGTTCAAGGTACACCAGATCGCCCTAGATTAAATGTATATAGAAGTAATCAACATATCTATGCTCAAGTTATCGATGACTTTGCTGGTGAAACTTTAGTAGCTGCTTCTACTGTTGATAAAGAGATTAGTGAAAAAGTTTCTAATGGTGGAAATAAAGATGCCGCTAAAATTGTTGGTGAATATATTGCTAAAAGAGCTTTAGATAAAGGGATAGATACAGTTGTATTCGATCGTGGTGGATATGAATATCATGGTCGTGTTCAAGTTTTAGCAGAATCCGCTCGAGAAAACGGATTGAAGTTTTAATCAATTTTTGAGTAAAAGGAGGGAAAAAGATGAGCAAACTTATTGACCCTAGTAAATTAGATCTAGAGGAACGAGTTGTTAATATTAACCGTGTAACTAAAGTTGTTAAGGGTGGACGTAGATTCAGCTTTAGTGCATTAGTAGTAGTTGGTGACGGTAATGGTCATGTAGGTGCTGCAATCGGAAAAGCTAATGAAGTACCAGACGCTATTCACAAAGCTATTGATGCTGCTAAAAAGAGTTTAGTTAAAGTTCCTTTAAAAGATACTACTATTCCTCATGAAATCAATGGAATCTTTGGTGCTGGTAATGTTCTTCTAAAACCTGCTTCTGAAGGTACTGGAGTTATCGCTGGAGGACCAGTGCGTGCTGTTGTAGAATTAGCAGGAATTAAAGATATCTTAACTAAATCTTTAGGTTCTAATAACCCAATTAACATGGTTAGAGCAACTATTACAGGATTAGCTAGCCTTAAAAATGCTGAAGATGTTGCTAAATTAAGAGGTAAAAGTGTAGATGAATTATTAGGATAATATATAATATTAATTAATTTTTAAGGTGCTAAGGGGGTGAAAAGTGTGAAATTACACGATTTAAAGCCAGCAGAAGGATCCAAGAAGAACCGCAAGAGAGTTGGTAGAGGTATTGGATCTGGAACTGGTAAAACTTCTGGAAAAGGACATAAAGGTCAAAATGCTAGATCAGGTGGAGGAGTAAGACCTTTCTTTGAAGGTGGTCAAACTCCTTTATATAGAAGGTTACCTAAAAGAGGATTTTCTAATGCTAAATTTAGAAAAGAGTATGCTATTGTTAATGTAAATGATCTTAATCGTTTTGATGCTGATACAGATGTTACTGTAGAGGTGTTAAAAGAAGCTGGTTTAATTAAGAAGGTTAAAGATGGTGTTAAGATTTTAGGTGATGGAAGCTTAGAGAAGTCTTTAACTGTTAAAGCTCACAAATTTACTAAGTCTGCAGTTGAGAAAATCGAAGCTGCTGGAGGAAAGGTAGAGGTGATATAACAAGATGCTATCAGCTCTAAGTAATGCGCTACAAGTTAAAGAGTTGAGAAAAAAGATTTTCTTTGTTTTAGCTATGATTGCTGTATACCGTGTTGGAGCTCATATTCCAGTTCCTGGCATCAATCCTGAAGCGTTAGAGAAATTATTTGCAGGTGCTGGTGTTTTGGGGTTTTTGGATATGTTTGCTGGAGGGGCTTTAAGAAAGTTTACTATCTTTGCTATGAGTATCAGTCCTTACATAACTGCATCAATCATTATGCAGTTATTGACTGTTGCTATTCCTAAATTAGAGGAACTTGTTAAACAAGGGCCTGAAGGAAAAACATTAATTACTCGTTATACAAGATATGCTACTGTACTTTTAGGAATTATCCAAGGTACAGGTATTACTTTGATGATAAGAAATTATGGAGCAATTACTAATCCTTCTTTCTTTAATCTAGCTACAATTGTAGTGACATTAACTGCAGGAACTGTCTTCTTAATGTGGTTAGGTGAACAGATTACAGAAAAGGGTATTGGTAACGGAATATCATTAATTATCTTTGCTTCAATTGTTTCAAGATTTCCAACAGGTGTTATTCAGACAATTAAAGGATTAAGCGCAGGAACTGTTACTATCTTTAATCTCATACTTTTCTTAGTGATTTCAGTAATTGTAATTGCATTAGTTATTTATATTCAAGAAGGTCAAAGAAAAATCCCAGTGCGTTATTCCAAAAGAGTGGTAGGGCGTAAAGTTTATGGAGGGCAATCAACTCATATTCCGTTAAAGGTAAATCAAGCTGGAGTAATCCCAGTAATTTTTGCTTCATCTGTTCTTTTATTTCCAGCTACTATTGCTCGATTTGCCCCATATGACTGGGCTCATGCTATAGCTGACGCTCTAAACCCAGGGTCTCTTTTGTATATAATCTTATTTTCATTGCTAATTATCTTCTTCACTTATTTTTATACTGCTATTCAATTTAATCCAATTGAAATAGCAGATAATATGAAAAAACATGGTGGTTTTATTCCAGGGCGACGTCCAGGTAGACCAACAGCAGAATATTTAGACAAAATCTTAACTAGAATCACTTTGGCTGGTGCAATATTCTTAGCTCTAATTGCTATTTTACCTAATTTTGTTATGGAATTCACCGGAATCCAAATGAGATTCGGGGGAACAGCTTTATTAATCGTAGTGGGTGTTGCTTTACAAACTATGCAACAAATTGAAACTTATCTATTATCTAGACACTATGAAGGTTTTATGAAGTAATTTAGGGAGTGATATTGATGAATTTAGTATTGGTTGGTCCTCCAGGGGCAGGTAAAGGAACTCAAGCAGTTCGTTTACAGGAGGCTTATGAGATTCCTCATATCTCTACTGGAGATATGTTTCGTAAGGCAATCAAGGAAGAAACAGAATTAGGAAAGAAAGCAAAGGAATATATAGATCAAGGTGAGTTAGTACCAGATGAAGTTACTATTGGGATTGTTAGAGAAAGATTAGCTCAAGATGATTGCCAACAAGGATTTATCTTAGATGGTTTTCCTAGAACTGTGAATCAAGCTGATGCTTTAAATACAATCTTAGCTGATATGAATACTTCTTTAGATGCTGTTATAAATATTAAAGTAAGTGATGCAGAAGTTATTGATAGATTATCTGGTAGAAGAATCTGTAAATCATGTGGTGCTAGTTATCATGTTAAATTTAATCCACCAAAAGTTGCAGGTGTCTGTGATGAGTGTGGTGGTGAACTATATCAACGGGAAGATGATAATTCAAATACCATTCAGCAGAGATTAAATGTTTACTCTGAGCAAACTTCTCCTCTAATTAATTACTATCAAGAGTTGGATTTATTGAGAACAGTTAATGGAGAAGATAGTTTGGATAATGTATTTGTTGAAATTAAAGACTTATTAGATAATATTAAATAACGTAGATTGAACAGAAGTTAATATTTGAAAGCTATTTACATATAGCTACTTAGATGTTTGTTTTTTCGTCAACTGTCAAAGACATATGATGTATGGGGTGGATTTTTATACCCCTAGTTGACGAATTTTATCTGGATAAATTAAACTTCTTGTTTTAAACTGTTACGTTTTTAGATTATTAATAGATAAGGTATGGGGTTTAATTAAATTTTTCTATTAAACTTTTTAAGTTTTTGGTTTTCAGCTTATAGTGAGGACCATTCTACTAATGATGGTTGAGCTGTATGTGTTAGGACATTAACAGGAAACTATCACTCCTTTTAAGGTTAAAATTTTAGGTCCTCATTCATATTAAACCCAACTTTAATTGAATAAAATATGATTTTTGTGATATAATGTTATACTGAGATGATAAAGTGGAATAATGTGTAAATTTGTTAAGGGGGTTAAAGATAATCAATGGCAAAAGAAGAGGCTATTGAAGTTGAAGGTACTGTAATTGAACCATTGCCGAATGCGAAGTTTCGTGTAGAGTTGGAAAATGGTCACAAAGTATTGGCTCACGTTTCTGGGAAGATGAGAATGAACTTTATTCGAATCCTACCAGGGGATAAGGTGACTGTTGAATTATCACCTTATGATTTAAGTCGGGGTCGAATTACTTATCGTCATAAATCTTAATTAGAGTAAGATAGAAGGAGGGTTAATATGAAAGTTCGACCATCAGTAAAACCTATTTGCGATAAATGCAAAGTAATTCGTCGTAAAGGGAGAGTTTATGTTATTTGTGAAAACCCTAAACATAAACAACGTCAAGGTTAAAAATCAATTAACAATTAGCAGTTAACAATTGCCAATTAAAAAGATTAGAACGGTTCTAAAAGAGATTTGATTTTTAAATGTTTTAATTGTAAATTGTAAATTGTAAACTGTAAACTATTGTGGGAGGTGTAAATAATATGGCACGGATTGAAGGTGTTGATTTACCTAGAAATAAGAGAATCGAAATTGGTTTAACTTATATTTATGGAATCGGACGATCAACTGCTCAAAATATTGTTGAAAAGACTGGAATTAATCCTGATACAAGAGTACGTGATTTGACTGAAGGCGAAGTGGCCCAATTACGTAAAGTCATTGATGAGGAGCATCTTGTAGAAGGTGAATTAAGACGTGAAGTAAGAGGGAATATCAAGAGATTAAGAGATATTGGTTCTTATAGAGGTCTAAGACATAGAAGAGGTCTTCCAGTTCGCGGACAAAATACTAAGAACAATGCTAGAACTAGAAAAGGTCCTAAGAGAACTGTAGGAGCAAAAAGAAAGAAATAGTAAGAATAGAAAATAGATAAATAAGGAGGGATACCATGGCACGTAGAGTAAAAAAGAAAAAGAAAAAGAAGAATATTAGAGTTCAAAAAGGTCAAGCTCATATTCGTTCTACTTTTAATAATACAATTGTAACTTTAACTGACGCTAAAGGAAATACAATTGCTTGGTCAAGTGCTGGTAATTTAGGTTTTCAAGGTTCTCGTAAAAGTACTCCTTATGCTGCTCAAATGGCTGCTGATAACGCAGCAAAAGAAGCAATGGAGTATGGTTTAAAAGAGGTTGAAGTTTTTGTTAATGGACCTGGTGCAGGAAGAGAAGCAGCGATTCGCTCATTACAAGCAGCTGGATTAGAAGTAACTCTAATTAAAGATGTAACTCCTATTCCTCACAATGGCTGTCGTCCACCAAAGCGTCGTAGAGTGTAATTTAGTATAAAATTTGATATAAAAATTTATATAAAACTGGGATAATGATATAAACTTGGAGGTGTAACAGATATGGCAAGATATACTGGACCTGTTTGTCGTTTATGTCGACAACAAGGGGAAAAGTTATTCTTGAAAGGTGAAAGATGTTATTCAGATAAATGTGCTATTGAACGTCGTTCTTATGGTCCTGGAGATCAAGGAAGAGGTCGTCGTAGAAAATTATCTGAATATGGTTTACAATTAAAAGAGAAGCAAAAGGTTAGAAGAAGTTATGGTGTTTTAGAAAATCAATTTAAGCGTTATTTTGAAACTGCTGAAAGAAAGCCTGGAATTACTGGTGAAAACTTCTTAGAACTATTAGAAAGTAGATTAGATAATGTTGTTTATAGACTAGGGTTTGCTACTTCTAGAAGTGAAGCAAGACAGTTTGTAAGACATGGACACATTAGTGTTAATGGTAGAAGAGTTGATATTCCTTCTTACTTAGTAAAAGAGAATGATGTAATAGCTATCAGAGAAAATAGCAGAAGTTTAAAGAGGATAAAAGAAGTTTGTGAGCTAAATGCTGATAAAGCTACACCTTCTTGGGTAACAGTAGATATGGAGAAGAAAGAAGGAAAAGTAATAACAGCGCCTGTTCGTGAGGAAATAGATCTTCCAATTAATGAGCAGTTAATTGTAGAGTTCTACTCTAGATAATAGCGGTTTAATTGTGGTTCTTTTGAACCACTTTGCTACTTTTGCAATTAATCAAGTTATCACCCTCAATTAGAGTTGTTGAAATCTTTTCTTAATTAAAGGGAGGGTTAAGTTAATGATTGAGATTGAAAAGCCAACTATTGAACGTATTGAATCAACAGATACCTACGGTAAGTTTGTAATTGCTCCTTTAGAAAGGGGTTATGGGGTTACTTTAGGGAATTCATTAAGAAGAATAATGTTATCATCTTTACCAGGTGCTGCAATAACTTCAATTAAAATTGAAGGTGTACGCCATGAATTTTCTACTGTGCCTGGAGTTGTAGAAGATGTAGCTGATCTTATCTTAAACTTAAAAGATGTAGTTATCAAAATGAATGAAGAAGAACCTCAGACTTTAAGAATTGAGGCAAGTGGTGAAGGAGAAGTTACGGCTGGTGATTTTACTGTTAGTGGTGACGTAGAAATACTTAATCCTGACCACCATATTGCTACTTTAGCCAATGAAGGTGAATTCATATTAGAAGCTGTAGTAGAAAATGGACGTGGGTATATATCAGCTGAGGATAATAAAGATGATGAACATGTAATCGGTGTATTACCTATTGATTCCGATTTCTCTCCTATGCGTAGAGTTAACTTTAAAGTTGAAGATACACGTGTAGGAAAAAGAAGTGACTTGGATAAATTAACTTTAGAAGTTACTACTAATGGTAGTATTGATCCAGAAGAGTCTATTAGTTTATCTGCTAAAGTGCTAGCAGAGCATTTAGATTTATTTATTAATCTTAGTGAAGAGATTAATAATGTTGATATTATGGTGGAAAAAGAAGAAGAAGAAAAAGATAAGCTTATGGAGACAACAATTGAAGAGCTAGATTTATCTGTTCGTTCTTCTAATTGCTTAAAGAGAGCTGGAATTAACACTGTAGAAGAATTAGCAAATACTTCAGAAGAAGATCTGATGAAGGTTAGAAATTTAGGTAAGAAATCTTTATTAGAAATCAAAGCTAAGATTGCTGAACTAGGTTTAGGTTTAGGAAAGCCTGAATTATAATAATTACAAATTTTAAAATAAGGAGGGATAGTTGTGGCTCAGCGGAAATTAGGTCGTAAAAGCGCACCAAGAAAAGCTTTATTTATTAGTTTAGCTAATGCTCTATTCAAGAACGAAAGAATTGAAACAACAGAAGCTAAAGCTAAAGAAGTTAGAAGAATTGCTGAAAAATTAATTACTAAAGCTAAAAAAGGTACTCAACATCACCGTAGACAAGTAATGAGTACTCTTCAAGATAAAGATACGGTAGAAGTATTATTTGATGAGATTGCTCCAAGATTCGCTGAACGTCAAGGTGGATATACTAGAATTCTTAAAGTAGGTCCAAGACGTGGTGATTCTGCACCAATGGCTATCTTAGAGCTAGTAGAATAATTTAACATTAAAAATAGATAATCTAGGTTATCTATTTACTGCTCTATTAAGTATAGCAAATTGTATATCATTAAAAAAATATAATCAATTAAACAGCCATAGTTACTTTATGATACTGGACGTAATCTTTATGTCCGTAAGAGATCTGGACCTTCTTATTCGTCCGGTATAAATGGCTGTTTTTTTATATCAGGTTGGTGAAAAAATGGGATTAGTTAAGATTCAAGACCTTCATTATAAATATAACAGTAGTGAAAAGTGGGTATTGAATGGAATTGATTTAAATATTAAAAATGGAGAGTTTTTAGTAATTGTAGGTCATAATGGTTCTGGTAAATCTACTTTAGCTAAAATGTTAAATGGATTACTAGTACCTAATCAGGGAATTGTAGATGTTAACGGTGCTAAAACTTCTGATCGAGATAAGATTTGGGATATTAGACAACAGGTAGGAATGGTCTTTCAAAATCCTGATAATCAGTTAGTTGCTAATATTGTAGAAGAAGATGTTGCCTTTGGTCCAGAGAATTTAGGGTTAGAACCTAGTAAGATTAGAGAGCGCGTTGACAAGTCTTTAAAAGCAGTTGGTATGGAAAGATTTAAAAGATATGCTCCTCATAATTTATCTGGTGGGCAAAAGCAACGTGTGGCTATTGCTGGTGTCTTAGCTATGCAACCTAAATGTCTGGTTTTAGATGAGCCTACTGCAATGCTAGATCCAGTAGGTAGGCAGAGTGTAATGGATGCTATTCAGGATTTAAATAAAGGTTTAGGGATGACTGTAGTTCATATTACCCATTTTATGACTGAAGCTATTCAGGCTGATAGGATTATTGTAATGGAAGAAGGAAGAATAGTTTTGGAGGGAAGCCCTCAAGATATATTTAGTCAAGTAGATAAGATTAAAGAATACCATTTAGATGTACCCCAAGTTACAGAATTGGCATTTCAACTTCACCAACAAGGCTTAAAGATAAGGCCTGATATTTTTGATATAGATAGGTTGGTGAATGAATTATGTTACTTGAAGTAAGGAATTTAAGTCATAATTATGATACTGAGTTAAATCCTAATAACTACACTTTAAAGAATATTAATTTTAATGTAGATAAAGGTGAATTTATTGGTTTAATAGGTCATACTGGTTCTGGAAAGTCGACTTTAGTTCAGACTCTAAATGGATTGATTAGACCGACTGAAGGTAAGATTATGATTAATAATCAAGATATAACAGAAACTAAGCATTTAAGAGATATTAGAAAAAGAGTAGGGTTAGTCTTTCAGTATCCAGAACATCAATTATTCGAAGAGACTATCTTTGCTGATGTTGCTTTTGGACCTAAGAATTTAGGATTAAAGGATAATGAGATTAAAGAGAGAGTAAAGAAGGCTTTAAAACTAGTTAATTTAGATTTTGAAGAATTTAAAGATAAATCTCCTTTCAGATTATCAGGTGGACAACAAAGAAGAGTTGCTATTGCTGGAGTATTGGCAATGGAACCTGAAATATTAATATTAGATGAGCCAACTGCGGGATTAGATCCTAAAGCAAGAAAAGAGTTGATTAAAGAGATAATTGATTTAAAAGATAAATTTGGTTTAACTATTATATTGATTTCTCATCGTATGGAAGAGGTTGCTCAATTGGCTGATAGAGTATTGGTATTAGAGAAGGGGGAATTAGTATTGGAGGGTACTCCCAGTTATGTCTTTGATCATGATCAGTTATTAGAAAGCATTGGTTTGGGTATTCCCCAAGTAACAAAAATAATGAAAGATTTAAAAAAGAAATTAAATGATTTAGAGATTACCACAGATATCTTTACTGTCGAAGATGCGAAAGAAGAAATTTTAAAGTTGATGAGAGGGTAAAAAATGTTAAATGATATTATGATAGGTCAGTATATTGAAAGGGATTCTTTAATTCATAAACTCGACCCACGGGTTAAAATATTGGTTATTATGTTCTTTGTTATTTCTATTTTTTTAATAGAATCTTTTTTAGGTTATGGTTTTTTAGCTTTGTTTATTTTATTAACGGTATCTCTATCTAAAATCAATTTAAAGTATATTCTAAGGAGTATTAAACCATTACTCTTTATTATTATATTTACCTTAGCTATTCATCTTTTTATGACTAAAGGTGGTAGAGTCTTATGGCATTGGAAGTTTTTATCTATTGAAGAAGAAGGTTTAATGATGGGATCTTTTATGTCATTACGCCTAATCTTTTTAATTTCATATACCTCTCTATTAACATTAACTACTTCTCCACTAGAATTGACTGATGGTTTAGAGAGATTATTAAATCCTTTTAAGAGAATTGGTCTTCCTGCCCATGAATTGGCTATGATGATGACAATTGCTTTAAGATTTATTCCTACACTATTAGAAGAAGCTGAAAAGATAATGAAAGCTCAAAAAGCAAGGGGAGCTGATTTTGAGGGAGGAAATTTAATTCAGAAAGCTAAGAACTTGATTCCTTTATTAGTCCCCTTATTTGTAAATGCTTTTCGTAGAGCTGATGAATTAGCACTTGCTATGGAGGCTAGATGTTATCGTGGTGGAGAAAATCGTACTAGGATGAATGTATTATTCTTGACAAGGAAAGATTATATAGTAACAGTTATAAGTGTAATTTATTTAAGTTTTGTAGGTATACTCTTATAGTGGGTGATTGAATGAGAAATTTGAAATGTACTGTCTCCTATGATGGGACTAATTATCATGGCTTTCAACGACAAGATAATGCTTTAGCCGTTCAAGAAGTAATTGAAAGAGCACTAGAGAGCCTAGTCAAAAAAGAAATTAAGATTATAGCTGCTAGTAGAACTGATTCTGGTGTTCATGCTAAAGGTCAGGTCTTTAATTTTAAATTAGAAAGTTCCATTCCAACAGCCAAATTTCCAATAGCATTGAATACTAAATTGCCTGATGATGTTGTAATATTAGATGCTTGTGAGGTTTTTAATGATTTCCATGCTCGTTATCATACTTCTGATAAGATATATGAGTATCAGATCTATAATTCTAAATTCCCATCACCTTTTTATCGCAATTATGCTTATCATATTTATAATCAATTAGATTTAGATTTGATGAAAAAAGGAGCAGAATATTTAGTTGGAAAGCATGATTTTTCATCTTTTCGTTCTTCAGGATGTAATGCTAAAAAGCCAGTTCGTAGAATTTTTAGTATAAATATAGATAAAGAAGATAAACTAATTAAGTTAAGTATTCATGGTAATGGTTTTTTATATAATATGGTTAGAATTATTGTAGGTACATTAGTTAAGGTAGCTTTGGGAAGAATAAAGCCTGAAGCTATACAAGATATACTGTTGGCTAAGGATAGAAGTAAGGCTGGACCTACTGCACCAGCACAAGGCCTAATTTTAAAGAAGATTAATTATTAAAGCGGTTGTTTTGATTCTTTGTGTTGTTGAGTTTTAATATAGATAGTATTGGTTAATGGAGATTATATGACATTTTTTGGAATCGGTTATCGAGAATCTGGAAGCAGTATTCTAACTAATTCCTAACTCCTGATTCCAGATAACTAAACTGTCGTATGATCAATTTATTGCAATTCTCATAATGAAATAAAATATAAAAATTCTTGACACTAGTTCTTAGTTATAATAAAATAATATACGTGATTGTGTTTGTCACTCATGCTGGCAGCCCCGGTCAGTGTAAGTTCATAATATAAATATAAGTTACAAGGAGGGAAGAAAATGAGCACATATATGGCTAAACCACAAGACATTAATCGTGAGTGGTATGTAGTAGATATGGATGGTAAAACATTAGGACGTGTAGCTACTGAGATAGCTAAGATTTTACAAGGTAAGAATAAGCCTATGTATACTCCTCATATCGATACTGGAGATTATGTAATCGTAGTAAATGCTGATAAAGTTCATTTGACTGGAAAGAAGTTAGAGCAAAAAATGTATCACAAACATTCTAGATACCCTGGAGGATTAAAATCAACTCCTTATAGTGAATTATTAGCTAAAGAGCCTGAAAAGGTTATTGAGCTTGCTGTAAAAAGAATGTTACCTAAGAATAAATTAGGTCGTCAAATGTTTAAAAAGTTAAAGGTCTATGCTGGTGCTGAACATCCACACCAAGCTCAAGAGCCTAAAGAATTAGAATTATAATACGGAAGGAGGAGATTTAAGTGGCAGCAGAAGTTGAATACTTAGGTACTGGACGGAGAAAAAATTCAGTTGCTCGTGTTAGATTATTACCAGGTGACGGTAAAATCGTTGTTAACAACAAGCCTTTATCAGACTATTTTGGTAGAGACGTTTTAGAGCAAGTTGTAAAGCAACCTTTAGAAGTAACTGAAACTTTAGGAGAATTTGATGTAGTTGTTTCAGTTGAAGGTGGAGGAACTTCAGGACAAGCTGGAGCTATTCGTCATGGAATTGCTCGTGCATTATTAGAAACTGAAGGTGACTATAGAGGTGCACTTAAGAAAGCTGGTTACTTAACTCGTGACCCAAGAATGAAAGAGCGTAAGAAATATGGACGTAAGAAGGCTCGTAAGAAGCCACAATTCTCAAAAAGATAATTATATTACACCAATATATCTTACTTACTACCAAGGAAGGGTTTTTACTCTTCCTTTTTTCTTATGTTTAGTAAAAATTACAATGGTTATTTTTAAATAAGATATTCATATATAGATGTGAATTTAAAGTAAGGATTAATGGATAGATTGTGACACTTTTAGGAATCTGAAATCAGAAGTCAGGAATCAGTTAAAAACACTGGTTCTAGATTTGTGATTCTATAGATAAAAGTATCACATTATCTTATATATTAATCCTTATATAACTTTAGAATTGGATGATATTATATATGTAGTTTAACATCGGAGGTAATTAGAGTGTTGAATCCTAGAATTGAGATTAATCTAGCTAAGATAGAAGATAATACTAAAGAGATAGTTGAATTAGCAAAGAATAGGGGAATTGATATTTGGGCAGTTACTAAAGGAGCTGCTGCTGACTTAAAGGTTGCTAAAGCTATGTTGTCAGGAGGTGCAGTGGGTTTAGCTGATTCTAGAATCAGAAATTTAATAAAGTTGAAAAAATTAAAATATCCTTTAATGTTACTGAGAATTCCAATGTTGAGTGAAGCTAATAAGATTGTAGAAATAGTTGATATTAGTTTGAATTCAGAGTTAGATACTATAAATAGATTAAATCAAGTAGCTAAAAGAAAAGGTAGAGTACATAAGATAATTTTGATGGTTGATTTAGGGGATAGACGGGAAGGTGTTTTGCCAGAGAATGTTTTTGAAATTGCTAAAAAGACTAAAGAATTATCTAATATTGACCTAATTGGTTTGGGGACTAATTTGGCTTGTTTTAGAGGAATATTACCCAGTGAGGATAATATGAATCAATTGATGGATTTAGTTAATCATATAAGGGAAGAATTAGAGTTAGAATTGCCTCTTATCTCAGCAGGAAATAGTAGTTCACTGCCATTATTATTGGATTTAGAACATAGCTCAGTGACTAATCAGCTCAGGGTAGGCGAGACTATTTTATTGGGTAGAGAGGTACCAAGTGGAGAAAAATTTGAATTGACTAGCTTAGATACTTTTAAATTAATAACAGAACTAATTGAACTAAAAGAGAAACCCACTGCTTCTGAAGGAGAACAAGCAAATAATGCCTTTGGTCAAAAGCAGGAAATTCTAGATAAAGGAATCAGAAAGAGAGGAATTTTAGGAATTGGACGGCAGGATATAGATCCTAACTCTCTTTTTCCTCTAAACCCTAAGATAAGTATTGAAGGTGCTAGTAGTGACCATCTAATTGTTGATTTAAGCAAAGTTGATGATATTAAATTAGGTGATGAAGTCGAATTTAGATTGGGTTATGGCTCATTATTACATGCTATGACATCACCTTATATAGATAAGGTCTATTATATAGAGGAGGAATAACCTTGAAAGTAAAGGTAGTAGGAGTTCCAACAGATTTTGGGGCAAATCGTCGAGGGGTAGATATGGGGCCAAGTGCAATTCGCTATGCAGGATTAATTAATCAAATAGAGAAAATGGATATTGAGGTTGAAGATACTGGTGATATTATTATACCTTATGGAAATTGTAAGGGTAATGATAATCATGGATTGAAATGTTTAAATCAAATTGTAGAGGTCTGTGAAAAGTTATCTGAGCAAGTAGGAGAAGTTATTATAAATGATAATCTTCCTATTATTTTAGGAGGAGACCATAGTATTGCTATAGGAAGTGTGACAGGGGTAGCTAAGTTCAAGAATAATATCGGCTTAATCTGGATAGATGCCCATGGAGATTTTAATACCCATAAAAGTACATCTACAGGGAATATTCATGGAATGCCTTTAGCAGCTTTAGTGGGAAGAGGTTTAGATAGATTGGTTAACTGTGGTGGTTTTTCTCCAAAGATAAAAGAAGAGAAGACGGTATTAGTTGGGATCAGAGATTTAGATAGCTCAGAGAGAGTGCTATTAAAAGAATCAAAAGTAACTATATTTACAATGGATGATATAGATAGATTGGGAATGTATGAAGTAATGAGACGAGCAATTGAAATTAGTAGCCATGATACTTTAGGAGTACATCTAAGTTTTGATATAGATGTGTTAGACCCTTTAGAAGCTCCAGGAGTAGGAACACCAGTTAAAGGTGGTATTAACTATCGTGAAGCCCATCTAGCTTTAGAGATGATAGCAGAGGCTGATATTTTAACTTCTATTGATTTAGTTGAGGTCAATCCCATCTTAGATAAATATAATCGTACTGCTGAACTAGCAGTAAATTTGATTACCTCAGCACTTGGCAAGAGGATATTGTAATTATACTTTATGGTATGTAAATTTATATTTTCACATGGGTAAGTAGCTATGGCAATTGGTTTTTCTTTATATCTTAAAGAAGTTTATTGTCAGAAAAATAATCTCGAATTTAAAACTAAAATTAAAATTAAAAATAGAAAAGGAAGCTCAAAAAACAAAAACTTTCTAAAATTAGAATGTTTTTGTTTTTTTAAAAATAGTTGACATTTATTTAATGATACATTATAATTTGTATGTGATGCAAACGATTTCACAAAATCGGTTTTTTAATACTATGAATAGAAAATAAATCTAATTTATAAAACGAAAAGGTTCAACAACAAGCTTTGTGATTTACAATAGTTATAGCTCAAAATATAACCTTAGGAATCAGTAGTCAGAAAGCTGTGAATTATACTGATTACAGATTCCTAATAACAGATTTCTTATATTTTATTATTAGTTATCAATACTGATTTTTCACAAAAGTTATGGAAGAGCCAACAAAAATAAATATAAGGTTTAGATTTATTATGGTTAATATTTTATTTTTAAAAAGAAAATATTGATAAATGAAAATTTTTAAAGGAAATAAGTAATTGTAAATTTATTTGTATGAAGTGTATTAATCTAATCTAGAACTAAATAGGAATATAAGGTTTGTATAAGGATTCTATAAGGTTTTTATTTAGTTTAAATAATACTTTATTAGGAGGAGAATATGAAGAATAAAAACTTTTTTTCATTTGATTTTTGGCAGAAATTTGGAAAAGCATTGATGGTAGTAGTTGCAGTTATGCCAGCTGCAGGATTAATGATTTCTTTTGGTAAGGTTATTGGGATGTTTGCCCATGATATTACTTTTGTACAAATGCTTGCACGTGTAGTAGAGGATATTGGTTGGGCAATTATTGTTAATCTGCATGTATTATTTGCTGTAGCTATTGGTGGTTCTTGGGCTAAAAAACGTGCAGGTGGGGCTTTTGCTGCATTGATAGCTTTTATTTTGATTAATCGTATGACAGGTTCTATTTTTGGAGCAAATAATGCTATGTTATCAGACCCTAATGCAACTGTAAATTCATTATTAGGTGGAGAGTTAGTGGTTCAAAATTACTTTACGTCTGTTCTTGGTGCTCCAGCATTGAATATGGGGGTTTTTGTAGGTATTATTTCAGGTTTCTTAGGAGCAGTCTTATATAATAAATATTATAACTTTAGTAAGTTACCAGATGCACTATCCTTCTTTAATGGTAAACGATTTGTTCCTTTTGTTGTAATTGTAGGTTCAGCTATTACTGCTGTTATTCTTGCAGTCGTTTGGCCTTTTGCTCAAACCGGAATTAATGCTTTTGGTAAATGGATTGCTACATCTAAAGATAGTGCACCTTATTTGGCTCCATTTATTTATGGTGCTCTCGAAAGGTTGTTGTTACCTTTTGGTTTACATCATATGCTTACAGTTCCAATTAATTATACTGAATTGGGAGGGGCTTATAAAATAGTAACTGGCAGTAAGGCAGGACAGATAGTATATGGTCAAGATCCATTATGGTTGGCATGGGTTACAGATTTGAATAATTTAAAGGATCTTGGAGATATTGAAACTTATAAAAATTTACTTTCTTCAGTCCATCCTGCTCGATTTAAAGTTGGTCAGATGATTACTTCTACAGGATCGTTAATGGGGGCAGCTTTTGCTATGTATAGAAGTGTAGATAAAGAGAAGAGGCATAAATATAAGTCTATGTATTTATCAGCAGCATTAGCAGTCTTTTTAACAGGTGTTACTGAGCCACTTGAATTTATGTTTATGTTTGCTTCTCCAATTTTATATGGAGTTTATGCATTCTTTACAGGGCTAGCTTTTGCACTTTCTGATTTAGTTAATCTTAGAGTTCACTCTTTTGGTTTGCTTGAGTTTTTAGCTAGGACTCCAATGACTGTAAATGCTGGATTAACAAAGGATCTTATTAACTTTGTGATTACTTCAGGAATTTGGTTTGGATTAACTTATATAGGATTTAAAATTATGATTAATAAATTCAATATTGCAACTCCTGGTCGAGCTGGTAATTATATAAATGAAGATCAAGATGAAAGTGTATCTTCTGATAATTCAGCATCAGCTGGAAGTGATCTTGCTAAAAAAGCTATTGCTTTGTTGGGTGGGAGTGAAAATATTGAAGAGGTAGATGCTTGTATGACACGACTTCGTGTAACGGTTAAAAATTTAGATATAGTTGCATCAGAGAAAGAGTGGAAAGCAAATAAAGCTTTAGGGCTTGTTGTTAAAGATCGAGGGGTACAAGCAATTTATGGCCCAAAAGCAGATGTATTAAAGTCTGATATTCAAGATGTTTTAGGGGGATAATAATAATTTTAGGAGTGTAATCATAAATGAAGTTATTAACTTTAAATTGTCATTCGTGGCAAGAAGAGAAGCAGTTTGAGAAGATTAAAGTGATTGCTAAAAGTATTAAAGAAAAATCTTATGATGTTATTGCACTTCAAGAAGTGAGTCAATCAATTGAAGCAGAATCAGTAGATGATAAGATTAAGGCAGATAATTTTGCCTTGATTCTATTAAAAGAACTTGAAAAAATGAATATTAATGATTATGAAATGATTTGGGATTTTTCTAATATTGGATTTGATATATATGAAGAAGGACTTGCTATATTAACTAAGCATAAGATTGTAAAAGAAGAGTCATTTTTTGTATCTAAAAAGAAGGATCCAAGTTATTGGAAGGCACGTAAGGTTGTAGGGGCAACTATTAGGATTAATGAGCAGTTAATAGATTTTTATTCTTGTCACCTTGGTTGGTGGGATGATGAAGAAGAACCTTTTCAAGATCAAGTAGATCTTCTTTTTGAGAATATTAGTTGTGAGAATTTAACCTTTTTATTAGGTGATTTTAATAATGATGCTTTTGTTAGTAATGAAGGCTATGATTATTTAATGGATAAAGGGATATATGATACCTTTGATTTAGCAAAACAGAAGGATAAAGGTGTTACTGTCAAAGGTAAAATTGATGGTTGGGATCAAAATAAACAGAATATGAGATTAGATCTAATCTTAGTAAATAAGCTAATAGACATTAAATCTTTTCAAGTTATTTTTAATAATAATAATAAGCCGGTTGTTTCTGACCATTATGGTGTAGAAGTAGAATTATAATTAAAGTTTGATAAATATACAGAATAACTAAGGGCTTCCTTGAGGAAGTCCTTAGTTATTTTGGTGAGTAATTTTAATTGTTTTATTATAGTGCTAAATTTGAATTTTTTCTTATGAGTTTTATATTTTTTACCAAATTATGTAATGCTTCTTTTCTTGATATTTTGTGCTACTTTAGGCAGGTGAATTTATTTCTATCTAGAAACTAGAATGAGAACTAATACCTTAGTTAATGATATTAATATGTACAGTTAAAATAATTTCAATACCATATATTTACATATAAATGGATTTAGTTTATAGATAAGAATGAGCGTCTAAGAAAAAAGTAATTGTTGGAGATGTAGTGGGTATAATCGGTTGATATACCATTTTTATATTGCATTTAAAACATAGATGTGAACAACCTCCGAGACAAGCAACGGAGGCTTCAAAAGAAGTTTGAAGTTTAAGTTTCCTCCTGATTTATTAGGATATCCTTATTCTTTTAGGACTTGCCACAAGCCCATTATCCCTAATCTGCTTTAGCATTTTGGGAATACATTTGTCTTTTAAGTATTTTCTCATTATATTTAATGAGCCATTTACATCAGCATTGATTAGTTTATTGCCAGTTTTGAATAGACCTCTTGCAATTCTTCTAGATTTGTCATAATTAGATTTATTTAATTTTTCTAGGTCTATGGAACTGCAACCTGATGTATAGCTTTCATTAATTTTAACAACTTTAATACCTTCTAATTCAGCTTTGTACTCAATCAATTCTACTAATCTTTGCATTGGTATTTGAACAAAAGATTTAAGGCTATTACCTTGTTTAATGTTCTTCAAATCTCCAATTATAATATTAGATACTTGGTGTTGGATTGCTAAGTCAATTATTTTTCTACTAGCTTTATGAAGGTAGTCTTTAACATAGTTTCTTCTCTTTAATCTAAGGTTTCTAATTTGATTAGTGTCTTTAACTTTGCTAATACCTAACTGTTTCATTCTAATGCTTTGAAGTTTAGCAATTGCTTTATTGAAATAAGCATTTTTAGATTTAATAGTCTTACCATTAATAATATAGCTTTTGGTGTCATCTTTAAAAGTTAAAGTAGCTAGATTATCCAAACCTAAGTCTATTGACATTATATTGGAGTTAGTATTTTCTTTAACTTCTTCAACTTTGTAGATAATTAATAGATACCATTCTTTAGAAATTTTATCTTGTTTAATCCTTACCTGTTGGAGGGTGTTTCCCACGAAATGTCCATTGGACATGGAGGGAGTTTCTAAATTTATAATGCTTTGAACTGCTAAGGGCAACTCAAATTTAAGACTTTTTACATCAAATTCAGATTTTATCGCTTTAGCTAAGGATAATAACAAATGATTATCTCTAACTCTAGTTGCTAAATTAGTAAAGATTATCTCATTAGGATTTTTGTCCATATTCTTAAATTTAGGTGGTCTAGGTTGACCTTTATACTTGCTAGGATTTTTCTTATAGTCTTTAATACTACCAAAGTAACTTTTCCAATCTTGAGCTAACTGCTTTAATGCTTGTTGTCTATTATGGGAATGAAAAAAATCATTATGCCAATTACTCTTAAATTGCTTTTCTAGTTGAGTATAGATAGGTTTTATATTTTCATTATTTCTGACTTCATAATTTACAATATTATATAATTTAGTAGTATGCCAACTTAATTCTTTAATTATCTCTAATTGCTTGTCATTAAATTTAGGTTTAAACTTAAAAGCTAATCTCATAGTTTCACCTCCTTTACATTGTTATCTGTGTATTTATTATAACATAACATTGACACATAGTCAACTATGTAATATAATTATTTTAGGAGGTGCTTAATATGGCTAGAAAAAATATTAATACTACATTAGAAGAAAAACTATACAAAAAGATTAAGGTATTAGCTATTAAATTAGACAAAAATGCTAATGACTTACTAGAGGAAGGTATGGAATATATCCTTGAAAAATACAAAGACAACTAAGCATAGCAAATACAACATTAATCATCATATTGTCTTTTGTCCCAAGTATAGACACCATATCTTTAAAGATAAGTTAGAATCGGAATTGTTAAGTTGTTTTAGAAAGATTTGTAGCAATTATGGGTATGAACTTATTGAACAAGAAATAATGCCAGACCACGCACATTTATTTATCTCTGCTCCACCAACTGTTGCACCAGTAGATATAGTTAGGAAATTAAAAAGTATATCTGCTAATCATATATTTAAAACTTTTCCTAATTTGAAGAAAGCCAAGTTTTGGGGTAGTGACTGAATTTGTACGAAGAGTTTTTATACTTAAAAACTCGTAGGGTTTATGGAGTAGAGGATATTATATTGGTACAGCTGGAAGTGTATCTTCTGAAACTATCCAAAAGTATATCCAAAATCAAAAGAATATTTAATTTAAAGGTATCGAACCTTAAAATTAAAAGGCTCATTCATCCCCTAAGACAAGCATAAGGGGTTTTCTGAGCCTTTCCTATAAAAATATTAAGATTTAATGTTTTTCAACTTAACTATCAACTATATATCGTGAACTAATAAGAAGGAGTGGTTATCAATGACAGGAGTTGTTTTTTCTGCGTTAACACCCCATCCGCCGATATTAATTCCTGAGATTGGTGGAGATGATGTTCAGCAGATTACTAAGACTCAAGATAGTGTTAGAAAGTTTGCTCAAGAGGTTAAAGATATTAATCCTGATATAATAGTTACTATCAGCCCCCATGGCTCGGTATTTTCTGATGCAGTTAGCATTTTGAGTGCAGAGAATTTATCAGGTAATTTTGGTGATTTTGGACGTGAAGATATAAAGCTTAGTTATCATTTAGCTGAAAAGTTTACTAGTGAGTTAGCTATAGCTGCAAATAAGAATCAGATTACTACGGCAAGAATTGATAAAGCTACAGCTAGAAAGTTAGAAGTTAAGATGGAATTGGATCATGGTGTTCTAGTACCCATGTATTATCTCAATGAGGTGGGTATAAATAAGCCTATAGTTCCAGTTACTATTGGGATGTTATCCTATGAAGAGTTATATACCTTTGGCAAGATAATTCAGCTAGTAGCAGAGAGATTAGAATATAAAGTAGCTGTCATAGCCAGTGGAGACCTATCACACCGTTTAACAACTACTGCACCAGCAGGTTATGAACCTAAAGCTAAGGATTTTGATAAGCGGGTAGTTCATTATCTAGATGCTTTAGAGGTTGAGAATATCTTTGAGATGGATAATCAACTGATTCAACGGGCAGGAGAATGTGGATTACGCCCCTTAACTATGATGTTGGGGGCAATGGATCGCTTAGATGTGGAGGGTGGAGTCTTATCTTATGAAGGCCCTTTTGGCGTAGGATATGCAGTAGCCACCTATCATGTTAAAGGGAAGAAAGAGGAAGTTGGGTTGTTAGATAAATTACATAAAAGAAAGCAGGATAGATTATCACAAATTAGAAGTAATGAAAGTGAAATTGTCAAGTTAGCCAGAAAGTCTGTAGAAGAGTATATCAAGAATAGAGAAGTTATAGATCCACCAGCTCAGCTTGATCCTCAGTTAGCTGGAAGAGGTGGAGTATTTGTTTCAATTAAAAAGAATGGAAATTTGCGAGGATGTATTGGTACTACACAAGCTACTAAGGCTAATTTAGCCTATGAAATTATTTATAATGCTCTTGGAGCTGCCTTTGAAGATCCAAGGTTTGAACCAGTCAATCTTAATGAAATAGATGAGTTAACCTATTCTGTAGATGTTTTGGGAGAAGCAGAGAGCATAGCTAGTATTGAAGAACTAAATCCTGCTAAATATGGAGTTATTGTTAGACAGGATGAAAGAGCCGGATTATTATTACCAGATTTAGAAGGTGTAGATACTGCTAAAAAGCAAGTAGAGATAGCTAAAAGAAAAGCTGGTATTTCAATAGAAGAGGAAGATATAGAGTTAATGAGATTTGAAGTGAAAAGATACATATAAACTAATAATTAATAGTGTGAGTGGCAGTGTGGGTGTGAGTAAGGTCAAAAGCATTTAAAATAATTCAATTCATAATCTCTAACAGTATTTATATATTTTTTTCTCACACTGACTACTTACACTGATACTAAGCTAGAAAGTTTGCCGCTTTCTAGCTTTGATTTACCTTAAAAAGGCCATTTATCAAAAGAGAATAGATATAAACTTAAACTGGCTTGGTAAGTGGCTTGAAAGATAACTGAAGTCACTAGTGAGTCGGTCTTTTCATATAAATAGGTAGTTATGATTGCCACTAAAAGATGAATAACAATTGTTATCAATCTTAAGTCCAAATAGCTAAGGGCATAGTATAAAGTGTTGAGTGTAAACCCTATAATTATTCCATACTCCTTTTTAAAGTGATAATAAATGAATCCGCGATAGAGCAATTCTTTACTAAAGGCTGGAATCAGATAACAGATAAATAGGATGATGAAGTAAATTATACTCAACCTAAAGTCTTCTCCATTATTTATACTGACTATGGAGCCAAGTTTTAAATGTTGATCAGATAAATTAATTATGATTATGCCAAACCAGAAGAAAGAGCTCAACTTTAGACCTAATCTACTATTTTCAATAAAATTTTTAAAGTTAATTCCTATCTCTTGAAAGGATAGCTCATAAACCATAGTAGTGTAATATAGTAAAAAGGAGATAAAGAAGCTACTTCCTATAAACTTAAAGATCATTATATAAAAATTATCTATATAGGGGATATCAAAGGATACATATAATTGAAAGAATAAAATTAGGAAGTGGATTAAATACCAGATTAACTGGGCCTTTATAATCTCTTTTAGGTATAAGTATTTATTCTGATTCTCATTATCTTCAGTAGATTGACGATCTTCTTTGGACATGTTTTATCCCCCTAATTATGATATTATTATGATATCTATTCGCTATATGTAAAAAATTTCCTGCTAAATTCTTATATTGACATTTGAATTAGATAATATTAATTGCTAATAGGTTAAATTTTTGTTAGAATATCTTTAAATAAGAGAATTCTATAAGGAGGAGAGAAGATGAGAAGTAAGCATGTAACTAAAAAGATTGATAAAGCACCACAGAGATCCCTATTTAAAGCTATGGGGTTAACTGATGAAGAACTGGATCAGCCATTGGTAGGAGTTTGTAATTCAGTAAATGAATTGATTCCAGGCCATACTGACTTAGATAAGATAGCTGATGCAGCTAAAGCAGGGATTAGAATGGCTGGAGGAACCCCTTTAGAATTTGGAGCAATCGGTGTTTGTGATGGAATAGCAATGGGACATGAAGGGATGCATTACTCTTTAGCAAGTAGAGAAATTATAGCAGACTCGGTAGAGACTATGGCAAGAGCTCATGCCTTAGATGCTTTAGTTTTAATTCCTAACTGTGACAAGATTGTTCCAGGAATGTTAATGGCAGCTGCTAGATTAAATATTCCAACGGTAGTAGTTAGTGGTGGAGCAATGTTAGCAGGAAGACATAAAGGAAAAGATATCGATTTAAATACAGTATTTGAAAGTGTAGCATCATATAAAGTAGATAAGATATCGGAAGCAGAGTTATTGGAAGTAGAGAATAGTGCATGTCAGACCTGTGGTTCTTGTTCTGGGATGTTTACAGCAAACTCTATGAATTGTTTAACAGAAATTCTAGGGTTAGGTCTACCTGGTAATGGTACAATCCCTGCAGTGTATGCAGATAGGATCAGATTAGCAAAATATGCTGGTATTCAAGTAATGGAGATGTTTGAAAAGGGTATCAGACCTTTAGATATGTTAACAGAAAAATCCTTTGAGAATGCTCTAAAGGTAGATATGGCTTTAGGATGTTCAACTAATACAGCTTTACATTTACCAGCTATTGCTTATGAAGCAGGAATTGAACTTGATTTAGAATTAATCAACAAATATAAAAAGGAAGTTCCCCATATCTGTAGCTTAGCACCAGCAGGAAGCCATCATATTCAAGATTTACATGAGGCAGGAGGAATCCCAGCGGTAATGAAGGTCTTAAGTGAGGAGGGAATCCTTAATGAAGATTTAATTACTGTAACAGGAAAGACTATTAAAGAGAACTTAGCAAATGCTAGAGTCTTAGATAAAGATGTAATTAGAGACTTTGCTACTGCTTATCATGCTGAAGGTGGATTATCATTCTTAAAGGGTAATTTAGCTCCAGATGGTTCTGTAGTTAAGCAAGCTGCAGTAGCAGATGAGATGTTAGTTCATGAAGGACCAGCAAGGGTATTTGATGCTGAGCAAGATGCAGTTGCAGCTATTCATAATGGAAATATTAATCCGGGAGATGTAGTTGTAATCAGATATGAAGGTCCTAAGGGTGGACCAGGGATGAGAGAAATGTTGACCCCTACCTCAGCAATTGCAGGTGTTGGTTTAGATAAAGAGGTAGCCTTAATTACTGATGGACGTTTCTCAGGAGCTACTAGAGGAGCTGCTATTGGTCACGTCTCACCAGAAGCGATGGAAGGTGGACCAATGGCTATTGTTGAAGAAGGAGATATTATTCAGATAGATATCCCTAATGGAAAATTAGATATTAAGTTAAGTGATGAAGAGATTCAAGCTAGATTAGCCAAGTGGGAAGCGCCAGAGCCTAAGATTAAGACTGGATACTTATCCCGTTATGCTAGATTGGTTACGTCAGCTAGCACAGGTGCAGTGTTTAAATAAAAAAGGCCCTTAAGGGCCTTTTTTATTTAAACTACTATATTAAATCTGGAATCTATCAATTTATATCAGGTTATTTCTATTTAAAATAATTCTGCTAAATACTATATTGACAAATCTTTAGGTAAATGATAAACTTTATTTTAAAAATCTAGTAATATAAAATAATTATTCTAAAATTTATAATATTCTAAGGTGGTATTAGCAATGTATAAAAAATCCTTTAAAGTTGCATTAGCGGTAGTTTTATCTATTAGTGTAGGAAAATTATTAAATATTGAGTCGCCCTTTTATGCTGCTATAGCCTCTGTTATCACAATAGGAACTGGATTTGGTGATAGTCTAGAATCTGCTAAAAATAGAATGGTTGGAACCTTTATAGGTGCAATTATAGGGATAATCTTTGCAACCTTAGATCAAGGTAATATAATATTATGTGGAATTGGTATTTTTATAACTGTATTAGTATGTCAGAGATTCAATTGTAGTAAATCTATTAATATAGCTTGTATAGTCTTTATAGCTATAATGGTGAATTTATATGATTATGTAACCCCTTTTTACTATAGTATCTATAGGTTGGCAGATACTTTATTGGGAGTTACAATATCTACTTTAATAAATTATGTGCTCTTTATCCATAGAGGTTTAAAAACAGATAGTGATATTTCCTTGAAGGGATAGAGAATAAACCTCTTGACAAATATAGATAACTAACATATACTATCTATTAAACAACATACATTCTTTAAAGGTTATGATAGGGAGGGAAATAATTTTTAGGATTACAGAGAGTCGGGGTAGCTGAGAGCCGATATCTGAAGGATTATTTTTGTAGCCCTTGAACTGCAAAATTGAAAGGAAATTCTAAGTAGGTTTTGCCGGAATCCTGATTTTTAGGAGACAGCATCCGTTATCATATGCTGGAGTATAAATTGTACTAGATTATTTAGTATGAGAGTACTTATTGAGACTACTATTTTTAAGATAGTGGTGAATTTGGGTGGTACCACGTGAGAAGACCTCTCGTCCCAATTAATGGAGATAATCCATTGATTGAGATGAGGGGTTTTTTATATTATATGATAAAAAATAAAATGGTTAGTAGTTAGTAGAGTAGTGTTAACCACTTATAAAAAATGAGTAGAGAGTAGGAAGGAGTTGCTAATAAGGATAGTATAGTTTTTGCTTTAGCAGGTGATGGAAGCTTTCAGATGAATGTCCAAGAGTTAGCCACAGTAGCTAAGAATAAACTACCATTAAATATTGCCATCTTTAATAATGGATATTTAGGGATGGTAAGGCAGTGGCAAGAGATGTTCTTTGCCAGAAGAACATTGCTCAGTGACAACACCTGAGTTTGTTAAATTGGTAGAAGTTGAGGAATAATGAAGTGTACATTTTCAGTGTTAGTAGCTAATGAGTTTGGAGTCTTAGCTAGAATAGGTTTTAATATTGAGAGTTTATCAGTTGCTAAGACAGATAATGGTGATATATCTAGGATAACTTTAGTAGTAGAAGGAAATGATAGATTTTTAGAACAGTTGACTAAACAATTAAATAAGTTGATTGTTGTCCATAAGGTCAGTGATTTGACTAAAGAATCAGTTGTTAGTAGAAGTTTGGCTCTAATTAAGGTCAAAGCAACTGCAACAACTCGATCTGAGATTATGCAGATTGTAGATATCTTTAGAGGAAAGATTGTAGATGTAGCTTCTAATTCAATTATGGTTGAAATCACTGGTAATGAAGATGAGATTACTGCAATTGAAGAGTTATTAAGACCTTTTGGGATTAAAGAGCTAGTTAGAACTGGTAAGATAGCAATGGCAAGAGGCAAGAAATAATTGATAAGATTAAAGCAAGGCTTAATGAGGATTAAGAACTTTTCAAGTAATATGCATTGAGCAGTAGGAGTTAGGATTTAGCTAACCCCTAACTCCTAACTTTCAAAGCATTGTAATGTCTATTAATAATGTTATGCTTATCTTAACTTGGTATAATGGGATAGTTTCTTTTATTAAGATATCATAGATATTTTTCTAATAAATGCCTTGACAAAGGTTAGAAAGTACACTATACTAATTACTAATAAAACACAATATAAAAAAAGCAAAGAAAGGGAATGAAGTAATGGAGTAGATTACAGAGAATCGGGATAGCTGAGAACCGATATCTAGGAAATTATTTCTCTCACCCTAGAGCTGTAAAATTGAACAGAATTACTTAAAAAATTCTTGACAATGAATTAAGTATAATTTATAATTTATAACAAGAATTGAAGATTTAGCAAAAAAGCTAGGAAAGGGAAAGTAAATAGTGTATTAGCTATTAGAGCGAACTGGGTTAGGTGGGAGCCAGGATAGGATATACTTTTGAAAATCACCCTGGAGCTGCAAGCTGAAAGGTAATTCCAAGTAAGTTTTGCCGGAGTCCTAAATTATTTAGGAAACAGCATCCGTTATCATGTGCTGGAGTATGGAACATACTTTTGGTATGTAAGTACTTATTGAGATTACTATTGTGAGATAGTAATGAATTTGGGTGGTACCGCGCGAGTCAAAACCTCTCGTCCCAATTAATAGAGTTAGTCTGTTGATTGAGATGAGGGGTTTTTTGTATATAACTTACTAGCTAGAGTTAAATAGATAGTAAAGAGGGATTAATAGAAGAGATAGAATATAAGTAGTGATAGATGAAAAGTGAGTAGAAATAATAGTAGAGTATATAGTAGTAGATAAGGTCTGGCTTAAAAGCTATTAGTAATAGTATTTTAGTCTGAGTAATAGATTATAAAAGTAGTTAGTAGCAAGGAGAATAATAGCATAAATTACCTAGGGACGAGTATACCCAGAAACGATTGGTAATTTATTCAAACTCCAAGTTGCTATACTTGGGGTTTTTTACTAACTAAAATTATTTGAGTTAAAAAGATTATAATCATCAATCTTATTTTAGCTCTAAATTAAGTAGGAGAGAAGTAATCATAAAGGAGTGATTTAGAGTGGGATCATTAACAGGAGCTCAAATCTTTGTAGAGTCCCTTTATAAAGAAGGGGTAGAGACGATTTTTGGTTATCCTGGTGGAGCAGTCTTACCTATTTATGATGTTTTATATGATGCTAAGTTTGAACATATAATGCCTCATCATGAACAAGGGGGTATCCATGCAGCAGATGGCTATGCTCGTTCTAGTGGTAAAGTGGGGGTCTGTATTGCCACTTCTGGTCCAGGAGCAACCAATTTAGTAACGGGATTAGCTACAGCTTATATGGACTCTGTACCAATTGTTGCTTTTACTGGTCAGGTACCTAGAGCGATGTTAGGAACTGATGCCTTTCAAGAAGCAGATATTACAGGGATTACAACACCAATTACTAAGCATAATTACTTAGTTCAAGATGTTAAAGAGTTATCCAGAATTATTAAAGAGGCCTTCCATATTGCTAGAACTGGAAGACCAGGACCTGTTTTAATAGATATACCAAAAGATGTTTTACAAGAAGAGGCAGAGTTTGTATATCCAGATAATATTAACCTACCAGGTTATAAGCCAAATTATGATGGACATGAGTTACAGATTAAAGAGGCAGCCAAGGCAATCAATCAATCCAAGAACCCAGTCATTTATTCTGGTGGAGGTGTTATCATCTCAGAAGCAAGTAATGAACTACGCAAGCTGTCTAAGAAAGGGAATATTCCAGTGACTACTACCTTAACAGGGCTTGGAGCCTTTAACGAAAGAGATAAATTAAGTTTAGGAATGCTAGGAATGCATGGTACTACTGAAGCGAATCTGGCTATATCTAATGCAGATTTATTGATAGCAATTGGAGCAAGGTTTGATGATAGGGTTACAGGAAGGCTTGATAGTTTTGCTAAAGATGCTAAGGTCATTCATATCGATATTGATCCAGCCGAGGTAGGTAAGAGAAAAATTGTTGATATTCCTATAGTTGGAGATGTTAAGAGGATACTGACTGTCCTAAATAAGATGGTTGATAAGAAGGATAGAAAGAAATGGTTAGCGTTAATTGACAATTGGCGTAAGTTAGATGAAATGAGCCATGCTAAGAAGGATAAGAAGAAGTTATCTCCTAAGGAGATTATTGAGGCAATAGATGAGTTAACCAAGGGTGAAGCCTTAATCACTACTGAAGTAGGGCAACATCAGATGTGGGCAGCTCAATTCTATAAATATACTAAGCCTAGAAGCTTTATGACCTCTGGAGGTTTGGGAACGATGGGATATGGCTTCCCTGCTGCTGTAGGAGTCCAAGTTGCTAATAAGGATAGTATAGTTTTTGCTCTAGCAGGTGATGGAAGCTTTCAGATGAATGTCCAAGAGTTAGCCACAGTAGCTAAGAATAAACTACCATTAAATATTGCCATCTTTAATAATGGATATTTAGGGATGGTAAGACAGTGGCAAGAGATGTTCTATGATAGAAGATATTCCTCAGTCTGTTTGAAGATGCAGGAGAGCTGTCCTCCAGGGTGTTCTTCACCAGGTGATCATTGTCCAGTGACAACACCTGACTTTGTTAAATTGGCAGAAGCTTATGGAATTAAGGCTAAGAGAATAACAAAGGCAGAAGAGATAAGACCAGCATTAGAGGAAGCAATCAATAGCCCTCAACCTTACTTACTAGACTTTATTATAGAAGAGGAAGAGAATGTATTCCCGATGGTACCACCAGGTGGTAGCTTAGATAATATGGTCTTAAAGGAGGAGGAATAATGAAGCATACAGTTTCAGTGTTAGTAGCTAATGAGTCTGGAGTCTTAGCTAGAATAGCTAGCTTATTTAGTAGAAGAGGCTTTAATATTGAGAGTTTATCTGTTGGTAGGACAGATAATGATGATATATCTAGGATCACCTTAGTAGTAGAAGGAAATGATAGAGTTTTAGAACAGTTGACTAAACAATTAAATAAGCTAATTGTTGTCTATAAAATCAGTGATTTAACCCAAGAGTCAGTTGTCGGTAGGGGGTTAGCCTTAATTAAGGTTAAAGCTACTGCAACAACTAGATCTGAGATTATGCAGATAGTAGATATCTTTAGAGGAAAGATTGTAGATGTATCTACAGATTCAGTTATGGTTGAAATTACTGGTGATGAAGATAAGATTACTGCAATTGAAGAGTTATTAAGACCATTTGGAATTAAAGAGCTAGTTAGAACTGGTAAGATAGCCATGGCGAGAGGGAAGAAGTAAATCAGTTGATAGAGTATAGTTGACAGTTGATAGTTCAGTTCAAAAGTTTTAAAAATCATTAAAATGATTTTTAAATTATTGATATATAATAGAGAATTAGATATATAAATTTAAATATATGTTTATTTATAAACAATATATAGATAAAGGTTGGTGGTTTACTCTGTGTAGTTTTTATGATTTTAACTATACACTATACACTATCAACTATAAACTAAAAATTTGAGGAGATGAGAAGAATGGTAAAAATGTATTATAATGAAGATGCTGATTTAAAAGTTTTAGAAGGAAAGAAGATTGCGGTTATTGGTTATGGTAGCCAAGGTCATGCTCAAGCTCAGAATATGAGAGATGCTGGACTAGATGTAATCATTGGTCAAAGAAAAGGTGGAGCTAGTTACGAGAAAGCAGTAGCAGATGGATTTGAAGTAGTGACAGCTGCAGAGGCTGCAAAAGCAGCAGATGTAATTCAAGTTTTACTGCCAGATGAAATTCAAAAGAAGGTTTATTACAATGATATTGAACCAAATTTAGAGGCTGGTAATGCTTTAGTATTTTCTCATGGATTTAATATTCACTATGGTCAAATCGTACCACCTGCAGATGTAGATGTATATATGGTTGCTCCTAAAGGTCCAGGACACTTAGTAAGAAGAGTTTATACTGAAGGTTTTGGTGTTCCAGCATTGATTGCTATCTATCAAGATGCTACTGGTAATGCTAAGGACTTTGCATTGGCTCATGCTAAAGGTGTAGGTGGTACTAGAGCAGGTGTAATTGAGACTACATTTAAAGAAGAGACTGAAACAGATTTATTCGGTGAGCAAGCAGTATTATGTGGTGGAGTAACTGAGCTTATTAGATCTGGATTTGAAACTTTAGTAGATGCTGGTTATAAGCCTGAAATTGCTTACTTTGAATGTTTACATGAGATGAAATTAATCGTTGACTTGATTTATGAGGGTGGTATTGCTAATATGAGAGATTCAATCTCTGATACTGCTGAATATGGAGATTTAATTGCTGGAAAGCAGGTTATCAATGATAAATCAAGAGAGGCTATGAAGAAATTACTTACTGATATTCAAGAGGGAGAATTTGCTAAACAATGGCTACTTGAGAATCAAGTTGGTCGTCCAGGATATAATAGAAAGAAAGCTATCGATGAGGATCATTTAATTGAGAAGGTTGGAGCAGAGTTAAGATCTAAAATGAATTATCTTGATTAATTTTTAGTGTGAGTAGCGAGTGTGGGTGTGAATTTAGTATAAATATATTCATCTAACTTTGTAATATGATTTAGGAATCTGTTGTCAGGAATCAGTAAACTGTATTTAACAGGAGGCTGATTCCCGATAACTAAAATATTACTTGAATTATTAAATTTTATTTTATAGTTTGAATATTTTATGCTCACACTCATCACACACACTCACACAAAATAGAGTGAGGTGAGTTTTATGGCTATTAAAATCTTTGATACTACTTTGCGTGATGGTGAGCAGTCACCAGGAGTCAGTTTGAGTGTTAAGGAGAAGTTGGAGATTGCTAAGCAGTTGGCAAAGTTAGAGGTAGATGTGATTGAAGCGGGATTCCCTATTGCTTCAGAAGGAGACTTTAAGGGAGTTCAGAAGATAGCCCAAGAAGTTAAAGGTCCAGTAATTGCTGGATTAGCTAGAGCCACTAAGCAGGATATTGATAGAGCTGGAGAAGCACTTAAGGATGCACAAAAGCCAAGAATTCATGCCTTTATAGCTACTTCACCTGTTCATATGAAGTATAAATTACAGAAATCACCACAAGAGGTTTTGGAGAGTGCTGTTGAAGCTGTAAAGTATGCCAAGACATATACTGATGATGTGGAGTTTTCAGCAGAGGATGCTTTTAGAAGTGATAAGGATTTCTTGTGTGAGGTCTTTGAAGCAGTAATTGCTGCTGGAGCAACTACAATTAATATTCCAGATACAGTAGGTTATGCTACTCCTTTAGAATTTGGTGGACTTATAAAATATATTAAAGATAATGTAGCTAATATTGATCAAGCTGTAATTAGTGTTCATTGCCATAATGATTTAGGTTTGGCAGTTGCAAACTCATTAGCAGCTATTGAGAATGGAGCTAAGCAGATTGAATGTGCTGTAAATGGTATTGGTGAAAGAGCAGGTAATACTGCCTTAGAAGAGGTTGCTTTAGCGCTGAATACCCGTTATGATTACTTTGATAAACAGAGTAATTTAAATTTGAAAGAGATTGCTCGTACCAGTAGGTTGGTTAGCCATCTAACTGGTATGGAGATTCAACCCAATAAAGCCATTGTTGGTAAGAATGCCTTTGCTCACGAATCTGGTATTCACCAAGATGGTGTAATTAAAGAGAGAACCACTTATGAAATTATGGATGCAACAACTATTGGATTAGAGGAGAATAAAATTGTTCTTGGAAAGCACTCAGGACGCCATGCCTTTAGACAGAAGCTAGAGGAATTGGGCTATGAATTGAGTCAGGAAGAATTAAATTCTGCCTTCAAAAAATTCAAAGATTTAGCAGATAAGAAAAAAGAGATTACTGGTTTTGATTTAGAAGCTATTATGGAAGATGAAATCAGCCAAGTTGATCAAGTTTATCAGATAAATCTTCTACAAGTAACAAGTAGTCCTGGTCTAGCTACTGCTACAGTTCAGCTAGAAAAGGATGAAGAGAAGATTAATGAGAGTGCTTGTTCTGAAGGTGGACCAATTGATGCTATCTATGAGGCGATGAATCGGATAACAGGTCTAAATTGTAAGCTGGCTGATTATCAGATAGATTCGGTAACTAGTGGTAAGGATGCTTTAGGTGAGGTAATTGTTAAGTTAGAACATCAAGATAAGCTGTATGTTGGTAGAGGTATTAGTACAGATATAATTGAAGCTAGTGCTAGAGCTTATAATAATGCGATGAATAAAATATTATCGAAAAACTGAATGTACAGTTGATAGTTGACAATTGACAGTTAAGTTCAAAACCATTTAAAACATAAGGTTTTAATATTTTAACTGTAAACTGTATACTGTAAACTGTCAACTAAATAAGTTGAGGAGGCGAGAAGTTATGGGAATGACAATGGTAGAGAAGATATTAGCAGCTCATGCTGGTAAAGATAAAGTAAAACCTGGAGAGTTGGTAAATGCAAAGTTAGATTTGGTTTTAGGAAATGATGTAACTACTCCAGTAGCAGTTAAGGAGTTTAAGAAGATAGGTATTGAAAATGTTTTTGATAAAGAGAGAATAGCAATTGTGCCAGATCATTTTGTTCCTAATAAAGATATCAATTCAGCAGAACAGGTGAAGATGATTAGAGAATTTGCTAATGAAAAAGAGATTAAGAACTTCTTTGAATTAGGAGAGATGGGAATTGAACACTGCTTATTACCTGAAAAAGGTTTAGTTGTTCCCGGAGATATTGTTATTGGTGCAGATTCACATACATGTACTTATGGTGCTTTAGGTGCTTTAGCTACAGGAATTGGAAGTACTGATATGGCAGCGGGTATGGCTACAGGTGAAGCATGGTTTAAGGTTCCAGAGACTATCAAGTTTGTTTATAAAGGTGAACTACAAAAATGGGTTAGTGGTAAGGACTTAATCCTTTATACAATCGGTGATATTGGTGTAGATGGTGCTTTATATAAAGCTATGGAATTTACAGGGCCAGTAATTGAAAACTTGTCTATGGATAATAGATTTACTATGTCCAATATGGCTATCGAAGCTGGTGGAAAGTGTGGATTGATCGAAGCTGCTGAGATTACTTTAGAGTATGTTAAAGATAGAGCTCAACGTGAGTGGACAGTATATAAGAGTGATGAAGATGCAGAGTATGCTCAAGTCATCGAGTATGATGTGACAAATATCGAGCCTCAAGTAGCTTTCCCTCATTTACCAGAGAATACAAGAGGAATCAGTGAAGTAGGAGATATTAAGATTGACCAATCTGTAATCGGTTCTTGTACTAATGGAAGAATTGAAGATTTAAGAGTTGCTGCAGAGATCTTAAAAGGTAAGAAGAAGGCTGATCATGTAAGATTAATTATCTTCCCTGGTACTCAAGAGATTTATAAGCAAGCAATGAAAGAAGGATTAATCGAAATCTTTATCGATGCTGGAGCAGCTGTAAGTACTCCAACTTGTGGACCTTGTTTAGGAGGCCATATGGGTATCTTAGCTAAAGGTGAAAGATCAATTGCTACAACCAATCGTAACTTTGTTGGTCGTATGGGTCACCCTGAGAGTGAAGTTTACTTATCAAATCCAGCAGTAGCAGCAGCTTCTGCAATTGCAGGTAAGATTGTTAGTCCAGAAGAAGTTCTTTAAAAAGCAGTGAGTAGTGACGAGTGATGAGCAACGAGACACAGACATTGACACTCGCACTGACAAAATAAAAATTTATTGAAGTATCAGAGGAGGAAAGTAGAATTATGGAGATTAAAGGTAAAGTGTGGAAGTATGGTAATGATGTAGATACAGATGTAATTATTCCAGCTAGATATTTAAATACATCAGATCCTAAGAAATTGGCTGAACATTGTATGGAGGATATTGATGATACTTTTGCTGCTAATGTAGAGCAAGGTGATATTATTGTAGCTGAAGATAATTTTGGTTGTGGAAGCTCCCGTGAGCATGCTCCAATCTCAATTAAAGCAGCAGGAGTATCAGCAGTAATTGCGAACTCTTTTGCTCGTATCTTCTTTAGAAATGCAATCAATATTGGTCTTCCTATCTTAGAATGTCCAGAAGCAGTGGCTGGAATTGATAAGGGAGATGAAGTAGAGATAGATGTGGATTCTGGAGTAATCAAGAATATAACTAAAGGAACTGAGTTCCAAGCTGAACCATTCCCAGCATTTATGCAAGAGATTATTGATGCAGGTGGATTAGTAAATTACGTAAAAGCAAAGGCAAATTAATAATTTGTAGGGGTTGGTTGCGACCAACCCGTACATTTGTATTCAGATATAAGAAAGTTTAAAAAGTATAGAGAAGGAGAGAAGACAATGAGTAAAAAGAGAATAGCTGTAATCGGTGGAGATGGAATCGGTCCAGAGGTAACTAAACAGGGTGTTAAGGTATTAGAGAAGTTAAGTACAATTACAGATTTAGCTTTTGAATTTGAAAACTTTAATGTAGGTGCTGACCATTATTTAGAGACTGGAGATTTAGTAACTGATGAGGTTAAGGCTGACTTAACAAGTTTTGATGCTATCTATCTAGGAGCTGTAGGAGACCCTAGAGTTAAGCCTGGTGTTTTAGAGCATGGAATCTTATTGGATTTACGTTTTTCTTTAGATCAATACATCAACCTTCGTCCAATTAAATTATTAGATTCTAAATTTACTCCATTAAAGGATAAAGGACCTAAAGATATCGATATGATGATTGTTCGTGAGAATACAGAGGGTCTTTATGCTGGAGTAGGTGGTTTCTTTAAGAAAGGAACTAAGGATGAGGTAGCTACTCAAGAGATGATTAATACTTATAAGGGTGTAGAGCGAGTTATCCGTTATGCTTATGAGTATGCTCAAAAGCGTAATAAAGAAAACAAGTTAACTTTATGCGATAAGAGTAATGTATTAACTTATTCTCACGACTTATGGCAGAGAGTATTCAAAGAGGTTGGAGAGAAATATCCTAAGGTAAATCAACATCATATGTTAGTTGATGCTATGACTATGAAGATGGTTAGAAATCCAGAAATCTTTGATGTAGTAGTTACTTGCAACATGTTTGGAGATATTATCACTGACTTAGGTGCAGAGATTCAAGGTGGAATGGGAATGGCTGTATCAGGTAATATCAATCCAGAAGGTGTATCTATGTTTGAGCCAGTTCACGGTTCTGCTCCAGATATTGCAGGTCAAAACAAGGCTAATCCATTAGCAGCATTATTAGCAGCAGCGATGATGGTTGAGGTTTTAGGAAATCCTAAAGAGGCTCAAATGATTCAAAAAGCGATCGATTTATCATTAGCAGAGAATCAAACTACTGTTGATATGGGTGGAAAATTAACTACTGACGGAGTAGGGGATTACATCTGTAGTGTTCTAGGATAGGAGGTGTATATTAATGGTAAAGATTTATGATACTACCTTACGTGACGGAAGTCAAAGAGAGGGTATCTCCTATTCTACAGAAGATAAATTAAATATTACTAAGAAATTAGATGAATTAGGTATTGATTATATAGAAGGTGGTTGGCCTGGTTCCAACCCTAAGGATATTGAGTATTTCAATAAAGTACAGGAGTTAAAGCTTGAAAATGCTAAGATAGCTGCTTTTGGTAGTACCCGCAGAGCCAATATTAAAGCAGAGGAAGATAAGAATTTGAATGCTATTTTAGAGTCTGGAGTCAAAGTTGCTACAATCTTTGGCAAGACATGGGATCTACATGTGACTCAAGCTCTAAAGACTACTTTAGAAGAGAACTTGAATATGATTGAAAGCTCTGTGGCTTATCTGAAGAGTAAAGGCTTAGAGGTCAACTTTGATGCTGAGCATTTCTTTGATGGTTATGAGGCTAATTCTGAATATGCTACTAAGGTCTTGTTAGCTGCCCAAAAGGGTGGAGCAGATACCTTAGTTTTATGTGATACTAATGGTGGGACAATGCCTTTTAGAGTAAAAGAGATTATAAGCAAGATTAAAGAAGAGATTACTATACCTTTAGGAATTCATGCTCATAATGATACTGAGTTAGCGGTAGCTAATTCTCTAACTGCTTATGAAGCAGGGGCGGTACAGATTCAAGGCACTATCAATGGCTATGGAGAAAGATGTGGTAACGCCAATTTATCCTCAATTATGCCTAATTTAAAATTAAAATATAATGAAGATTTTATAACTGGTGAACAACTATCTAAGATTACAGAGGTGTCTCGTTATGTTAGTGAGGTGGCCAATTTAACCCCTCCTACTCATAATCCTTATGTTGGGGATAGTGCCTTTGCTCACAAGGGTGGAATTCATGTCAGTGCTATCTTAAGAGATTCTAAAACCTATGAACATATTAGACCAGAGCTAGTAGGAAATAAGCAGAGAGTCCTTGTTTCTGAATTATCTGGTAAGAGCAATCTGGTATACAAGGCCCAAGAGCTTGGTATTAATATCGAAGAAGAGAGTACAGATTTAAGAGCTGTTTTAGATAGAATTAAAGATTTAGAGCATCAGGGCTATCATTTTGAAGGTGCTGAAGCCTCTTTTGAACTATTAGTAGAGAAGGCAACAGGAAGATATACAAAGCTCTTTGAATTAGAAGGAGTTAGAATTATCACCGAAAAGTCTGAGGATAAGAGTCCTTTATCAGAGGCTACTATCAAGGTTAAGGTTAATGGAGAGAGAGTCCATACAGCAGCAGAAGGTGATGGACCAGTTAATGCTCTTGATGGTGCTTTACGTAAGGCGCTCATTAGTTTCTATCCTGAGCTTAAAGATATTCACTTAATAGACTACAAGGTTAGAGTCTTAGAAGGCAATGAAGGAACTTCCGCTAAGGTTAGGGTATTGATTGAATCTACTGATGGTCAGCAGACTTGGGGTACTGTTGGGGCTTCAACTAATATCATCGAAGCCAGTTGGCAGGCCTTAGTGGATAGTATCGAGTATGGAATTAAGCTTAATAAAATTAATTAAAGTTCAAAACTTTGGTTTGGAAAAAGACTGTCATACACGGAAGGTTTACGTATTTTGTAAACCTGTAGGGACAGTATAGAATATGGTATAAAGTTAAAAAAGGAAGATTAGAGCTCAATATTTTGAAATTAAATTTAATCAAAAAGCTAGATATATTCTCAAGAATATATCTAGCTTTTTGATTATTACCTTGTAATTTATTACAAAAAGATTAGGGAGGAGGTTATATAAATTTAATTCTTTGACAAAATTTGATCTATATATACGGCGAAAAAGAATCATTAGCCACAGTGTTTTAACCTGTGGCGATATTATGAGTTCTACAGAAGCTACGGGTTAAAATCCGTAGCTAATTGAAATGTTAAATCTTTAATGCCATA
>Ga0163226_1000007_pt1 | contig 44601 bp, 42 predicted proteins | sample MSEWel2016_07_13_2_FD_113144 | JGI IMG/M metagenome (GOLD analysis project Ga0163226, IMG submission 113144) | Subsurface microbial communities from deep shales in West Virginia, USA - MSEEL Well Study Marcellus 5H_2016_07_13 ...
AAAGTATTAGACTACTTAACCCCTGATGAATCCTTTGAAGATCAGTTAAGAGATATCATATATAACTAGACATCCATATTATTACAGTTTGAGATTAGTTCAATTTATTATTGCAATTTAGATAATATTGATTTTATATAAATAAAGAATTGATTTTAAAATTAAATCAATATTTAAAATTAAACTTAAAATTTAATAAATAATCCCTTTTAATTTTCTTATTAGTTCTTTCTGCAGTTTGAACAGAACCATAAATGTTACCAGCATAAAAACTCAAACCAAATGCACCAAGTAAAACTCCTAATTGATCATTATTGTTTTCAAATGATTTTGCAGCACTTAATATAAATAAACTATTAAGAACAAAAGCTGACATAGCACTTTTTTTATAACCACTATACCAGTAGCCTAAACCTGGGATAACTCCTAAAACACCTGCAAGTTGCGGATTCTTATATTTTAAGTACTTTCCATTATCAGCTAGGTACATTGATTTTTGAGCTATACTATATAATTTTGAAGAAGAATCAACTTTACTAAATTTAGATTTTGCTTCATCCCACCTTTCCTGTTGGGCGAAAGATAAACCATCCAGTAAATAAGCTTTATATTTTAGCTCTAAGTTGCTCCCTGATTCCAACTCTTTAAAATAATTCCTAGCTAATGTAAAATTAGCAATTCTAAAGTAAGAAGCACCTATTAAAAATTTAATATCTAAATTATCTGCTGAAGAATCATTCTCTTTAATGATTTTTTTACCAAAAGAAATTGCCTCTATATATTTCTCTTGTTGGTAAAATATATTAAAAATAGACTTTAATGCATTAATTCTATATTGACTTTGAGGATAATAGGATAATAACCTTTTATATTCTATAATTGCTCTTTCATACTCTTGGCTAACCTCTAATTCCTTGGCAAATTCATATAGGAGTTTAGCACTAATATCTTTATAATCTTTTATATCTTCCATACTTAATTCTTGTTTACTATTAGAGCTTAAAATAGTTTTAACACTACTATCATAACTAACTGGATCAGCATATCTTGTAAATCCATTGATATTTACAGTATCATAATTAGTTAAATCATTCCCACACCTTATTAATCTATCAGATGTTTTTAATATAGCTACTAGTGGATTATATTCTCTAAATACTCCTTTCGCATATCGTGAATCAGTAGGATACATGGGACAAGTAGCTTGATTAGCAGGGCTAATATATTCTTGATAAAAATTGATAAAACCAGAAGTCATAGGACGGTAATATGGATAAACTACAGAATTATCATTAACAATATCATTTTTGACTCCTTTAGAATATATATTATTACTTAAAATCACTACAACAAATACAATACAACAAAAAATTCTACTAATTTTTTTTTTCATAATTCCCTTCCTTTAATTAAGTTTAGTGTATACATTTCTATAAAATGTTTTTTATTCCAATTAAATTATATTATAACAAAAAGATAATAAACCTTCAATAAATATTTCCAATTATTAAAGTTCAATAAACACAAAATCTAATAAATTATATATACTAACAGTTAAAAAACAGCCAATAATTGGCTGTTATCTCAAGCAATAATTACTTGTACTTATCTTTTATACAATACCTTGATCTATCATAGAATTGGCAACCTTTAAGAATCCTGCAATATTAGCCCCTGCTACTAGATCTCCTTCTTTACCATACTCTTTAGCGATTTCACTTACAGTTTTATAAATATTAATCATAATATTCTTTAGTTGTTTATCAACTTTCTCAAAACTCCACGATTCCCACATTCTATTTTGGGTCATTTCAAGAGCTGAGGTAGCAACTCCACCAGCATTAGCTGCCTTTCCTGGAATATATCCAACATGACTATTTTGGAATATTTTAATAGCTTCTGGAGTACAGGGCATATTAGCACCTTCTCCTACAGCTATTACACCATTTTCTACAAGTTTCTGGGCTGCTTCTTCATCCAATTCATTCTGAGTAGCACATGGTAAAGCAATATCACAATCAACTGTCCAAATTCTAGAACTATCTGCTATAAATTCAGCTGAAGAATGTGTTTTAACATATTCTTTAATTCTACCTCTCTCTACCTCTTTAATTCTCTTTACTGTTTCAAGCTTTATTCCTTCTGGGTCGTATATATATCCGTCTGAATCACTCACAGCTACTACATTTCCACCCAACTGCTGTACCTTCTCTACTGCATAGATAGCCACATTACCAGAGCCAGAAATTACAACTCTCTTATCTTCAAAATCATCTCCCCTATCCCTTAATAACTCTTCTACTATATAAACCAGTCCATACCCCGTAGCCTCTGTTCTAACAAGACTTCCCCCCCAGTTCAAACCTTTTCCAGTCAATACTCCTGCATCAAAAGCATTCTTAATTCTCTTATATTGCCCAAACATATAGCCAATTTCACGCCCGCCAACACCTATATCTCCAGCAGGAACATCAGTACTTGCTCCAATATGACGATAAAGCTCTGTCATAAAACTTTGGCAAAATCTCATAACTTCACCATCTGATTTACCTTTTGGGTTAAAATCACTACCACCTTTTCCTCCACCAATTGGTCGACCAGTTAAGGCATTTTTAAAAATTTGTTCAAATCCTAAAAATTTAATAATTCCAATATATACTGATGGATGAAACCTTAAACCACCTTTATATGGTCCAATCGCACTATTAAATTCAATTCTAAATCCACGATTAACTTGAACATCTCCATTATCATCTACCCATGGTACTCTAAATATAATTTGTCTTTCTGGTTCAACAATTCTCTCTAAAACACCGACCTCTTTGTATTCAGGATACTTCTCAAAAACTACTTCTAAAGATTCTAATACTTCTTCTACTGCTTGATGAAATTCTGGCTCATTAGGATTTCTATCTATTACTTTCTCGATTACTTTAGATATATACTGACTCATATTACACTCTCCTCTCCATCTTTAGTCTCTAAAAAGAATTTAAACATACTAACTCATTTCTTACTTTGAATTTATATTATATAAAAGGAGTGAAAATTCCTGATTTATAATAAAAATATAATTCTATAGCTATCTGTTATATATTTTCCTAACTTCTTGACATAGTATCAATATATTGAACACTAACATAAGTAATAATATCAACATTTTAAATATATTAATAAAGGCAGACTAGTCTGCCTTTAATCTACAACTCTATTTAGCTTCATCTAATTCTTTCACTTTTTGTAAAATCAATTCTCCCTTAACCTTTATAACCTCTTTTGATTGCTCCTTAACTGCTTGCTCTAAATCTTCCACTGCTTTAATCAGTTCTTTAACCTTACTTTTCATCTTCTGATCTTTTTCAAATTTGAGCTCTATCTGAGGGAGTATCTCCTTAACTTTATTTATATCTTCTAATTGTTTGAAATTATTATTCTTAGTATCAGCAAGAAAATTTAGATACATTATATCTCTAGTATAAGCCTCTACTTTCTTTAAAAGAGTTTTAATCTTTGCATCATAATTACTATATAATTCTGCTATTTGCAGATTAAATTGATTTATCTGTAATAGAGTAGCGAGTAATTTTTCATTATTTGATATCTCTGTTAAATCATTCAATTCTCCTTCTATAGAATTTATCTTCTGCTTATCTATTAACTCTTTGCTCTCATAACTATTCCAATTTTGATGTAAGCTTTTAATCTCTTGATTAACCTTCTCCCAACTTTCAGTTAAAGTCTTCTCTAAATCCTTCATCTTTCTTTCATTATTACTCGAGCCTTGATTAACCTTTGATTCATCCTTTTTAGAACTCTTATTCTGAGAGTTATCTTGATTAGATTTGCTCTCTTTATCTTTTGATTTCTTCTCTTCTTGTACCTTCTCATAACCTTCTTCTAGCTTAGTGATAATCTTTTCAACACTCATACTGATATCTGTCAAAGAATTTGGAGGATGATTTCCACTACTCTTACTCTGCTTATTCTCTTCTTCTTTCCCACTACACCCTGCCAATTGAATGAAAACTAGACTTATCATTAATAATAACAGCACTTTTCTTATCTTCATTCTCGCCACTCCTAATTAGCTATTTTACTTTAGTATAATACTAATACTGATTTAATATTCAAAATAGGCAGATAGTAAAAAATAAAGCAACCAAATAGGCTGCCTTATGGATCTCCAAATCCAAAGTGTAATTTAATGGGAATATTGCGACATTTTTAAAATTAGCGTGAGTGGGTGTGTGTGTAAACCCCAATAAAAAGAAGTTTTACACACACTCACACTCATAGCTCACACTCGACACAAAAGTGTCACACTATCTTTCTATTGTTTCATTCTAAAGTTGGATGACTATGTTAACATAGCGGTATTCAATATATATCTATTTAACTACAGTATCGATTCCTTTCTCAATAAATATCTCTTTAAACTCTTCCATCTTCTCTTTGCTAGGTGGTTCAACATCCTTTAATTCATAATCTAGTCCGATTGTCTCCCACTTATGAACTCCCAATTGATGATAAGGAATTAACTCAACCTTTTCTAGATTATCTAATGTTACTAATAATTTACTTAACTTCTTTATATACTCCACCTTATCATTGATTCCAGGTACAACTACATGTCTAACCCAAAAGCTCTTCCCCTTCTCCTCTAATAAGTTTAAAATCTCTAAAATCTTCTGATTGCTAACACCTGTTAACTCCTGATGTTCAATATCATCTATATGCTTAATATCAAGCAAGACTAGATCAGTATAGGGCAATAACTTCTCAAATTTATCCTTATCAACATATCCAGAAGTATCTAAGGCAGTGTGAATCTCTTCCTCTTTACATCTCTTTAATAATTCTAAAACAAAATCTATTTGTAGAGTTGGCTCACCACCTGAAATAGTTATCCCACCCTTAGATCTGCTAATAAAAGGCTTACATCTTAATATTTTGTTCATTAACTCCTCTACTTCTATCTTTTGACCATCGGTCATACACCAAGTATCTGGATTATGGCAGTATTTACATCTAAGAGGACAGCCTTGAGTAAAAACAACATACCTAATTCCAGGACCATCTTGAGTTCCTAAACTTTCAACTGAATGAATAAAGCCTTTTGCCATTGTAATCCCCCTCTTTCTATAATTATCTGATTTTTAGCTCAAAGCTTAATGTCACAATATATGGGGATATTGCGACACTTTTAAAATTAGCGTGAGTGGGTGTGTGAGTGTGAGTAAACCCTAATAAAAAGAAGTTTTACACACACTCACACTCATAGCTCACACTCGACACAAAGTGTCTCAATATCTCTATTAAGTCTAACTTTAATCACAATATTTATAAATATAAAAATCATAAAAAGAAATTAGGAGATGAATAATTCATCCCCTAATTCTTTAATTAAATCTATTCAATTACATACTCTTATGGAAAGTACGTGCAATTACTTCTTGTTGTTGCTCTGGAGTTAATCTGATAAAGTTTACAGCATATCCAGAAACTCTAATAGTTAATTGTGGGTATTTCTCTGGGTGATCTACTGCATCTAATAATGTTTCACGCTGTAACACGTTAACATTCAAGTGATGAGCATCTTGATCAAAGTATCCATCTAAGATAGATACTAAGTTGTTAACTTGTTCTTCTTCATTAGAACCTAATGCTTTAGGAACGATTGAGAAGGTATTAGAAATACCATCTTGACAATAATCATATGGTATCTTAGCTACAGAATTCAAGGATGCAACTGCACCAGAAGTGTCACGTCCATGCATTGGGTTTGCACCTGGAGCAAATGGCTCTCCTGCTTTACGACCATCAGGAGTAGCACCTGTCTTCTTACCATAAACTACATTAGATGTAATTGTTAAGACAGACATTGAATGTTTTGCATCTCTATATAACTTATGCTTCTGTAACTTAGTCATAAATCTCTTAACAACCTCTACAGCTAACTCATCTACACGGTCATCATCATTACCGTATTTAGGGAAGTCCCCTTCAATTTCAAAGTCAACAATAATTCCTTCTTCATTTCTAATAGGTTTAACTTTAGCGTATTTAATGGCACTTAAAGAGTCAGCAATAATTGATAATCCTGCTACACCAAAGCCCATAATTCTTCCTACTTCACTATCATGTAATGCCATCTGTACAGCTTCATAAGCGTACTTGTCATGCATATAGTGAATGATATTTAAAGCATCTACATATTGTTCTGTTAACCAATCTAAGAATCTATCAAATTGATCCATTACTTTATTAAATTCTAAAATTTCTCCAGTATACGGAGTAAATTCTGGTCCTACCTGTACACCACTCTTCTCATCGCGTCCACCGTTTAAGGCATAAAGTAATGTTTTAGGTAAATTACATCTAGCTCCAAAATACTGAATCTCTTTACCAGAATCCATTGCAGATACACAACATGCAATACCGTAGTCATCACCAAAATTAGGTCTCATGATACAATCATTCTCATATTGAACAGAGCTTGTATCTTTAGATACTTTGGCACAGAATTTCTTAAATCCTTCTGGCATTCTTTCAGACCATAGCACTGTTAAGTTTGGTTCTGGAGCTGGCCCTAAATTATATAATGTATTTAAAATTCTAAAGCTTGTTTTAGTTACTAATGGACGACCATCGATACCCATTCCACCAATTACTAAAGTTACCCAAAGTGGGTCTCCACTGAATAAATCATTATAACCTGGTGTTCTTAATTGGCGAGCTAATCTTAATTTAACCACAAAATCATCAACTAACTCTTGAGCTTCTTCTTCTGTCAATTTACCTTCTGCAATATCATTTTCAATATAAATATCGAAGAATTCAGAGACTCTACCTAAGGACATTGCAGCACCGTTATTCTCTTGGATAGCTGCTAAATATCCCATATAAGTCCATTGGATAGCTTCATAAGCATTCTCAGCTGGACGACCTAATTCCAATCCATAAGTCTCTCCTAATCCTTTTAATTTCTTTAAAGCTCTGATTTGATCAGATATCTCTTCTCTTAAACGGATAACTTCTTCAGTCATTGGTCCAGTTAAATGAGCTTTATCCTCTTGCTTAGCTTCAATTAACTTGTCAATTCCATATAAAGCTACTCTTCTATAGTCACCGATAATTCTTCCACGCCCATAAGCATCTGGTAAACCAGTAATTACACCAGAGCGACGAATTTCTCTTAATTGAGGGTTATATACATCAAATACACCATCATTGTGAGTCTTTCTATAAGTAGTAAAGATTTCCTTGATTTTATCGTTTACTTCATAACCATAAGCCTCAGCAGCTTGATTGGCCATTCTAATTCCACCATAAACATTTAAAGTTCTCTTTAAAGGAGCATCAGTTTGTAATCCAACAACCTTCTCTAAATCTTTATCTATATATCCTGCATCATAAGCATTAATATCAGCTACTGTATCAACATCAACGTCTAAAACTCCACCATTTTCAATCTCTTTCCAGATCAATTCGGAACATTTTTCCCAAACCTTTGTAGTTCTTTCTGTTGGACCTGCTAAAAAAGAATCATCACCTTCATAGGCTTTATAATTTTTTTGAACAAAATCCCTAACATCAATCTCCTGTTGCCATTTACCATTTTTAAAATTAGACATTGTTGTAATCCCCCTTCATCTTATATTCTTATATAATTGAAATGATAATAATTATCGTTACGAACAAATTATAACATATCATGATTATAATTTCAATTGATTCAATAATTATTAAGAATAAAACTCTTTATCAAAACCATTATACTTTATACTAACATACTTCTAATAAATAAAATGTGAATTATATCACACCTATCTCTTAAATATAGAAATTTGTTAAAAATTTATTCTTCTTTTTTAGTAATGATAACTATTTATCTCGCTTAAATAATAACATAAGCAATTTTTATAGTCAATTAAATTAATTTTTTAGTGAAAACATAAAATTTTCACGCAATTCAAACTCAAACAACAATTTTAATCAGAGTTTAAATGTTATTTATTTATCAAGTTATCAAGGTTCTAATTGAAGAAATTTTAACAAAAAATAAGCCCGTCTGAATAATGACTAATAACTCATTATCCAGACGGGCGATTTTAAAATAGATTATACTCCCCCATGGTTAATTCCATGCTTTCCGCCAGTTGTATAATCATTTTATATTCTTTTCATACTTTTATTATATCCGATTAATTAATAAATATCAATTTAATTAGTTATTTTCTAATAACTCATCTAATACTATTGTCTGGTTTCTCTTAGGTCCTATAGATATAATAGAAATTTTAGTTTTCGTTAATTCTGATATACGCTCTAAATACTTCTTAGCATTTTCAGGTAACTTATTATAATCTGCGATATCACTTGTTTTAGACTGCCATCCAGGTAAGGTTTCATATACTGGCTTACATTCTTTCAAGATTTCTTCTTTAGTTGGAAATTCTGTAATAATCTCACCTTGATACTCATAACCAGTACAGACTTTAATCTCCTCTAATTCATCTAACACATCTAATTTAGTAATTGCTAGACTAGTCAATCCATTAATTCGAGCAGCATATTTTACAATTACAGCATCAAACCAACCACAACGACGAGCTCGTCCAGTAGTTGTACCGAATTCATGGCCTACCTTTCTTAAATATTCACCCATCTCACCTGTTAATTCTGCAGGAAATGGCCCTTCACCTACACGAGTAGTATAAGCCTTAACTATCCCTAATACCTCTTGTATCTTAGTAGGTCCTACTCCTGTACCACTACAAACACCACCAGTTGTTGGGTTAGATGAAGTTACAAAAGGATAAGTTCCATGATCGATATCTAACAGTGTTCCTTGAGCACCTTCGAATAAGATATTATTACCCTTTTCTATCTCTTGATTAATTAATAATGAAGTATCTGTAATATACTCTTTAATTCTTTCAGCATACCCCAAATACTCTTCAACTATCTCACTAGCCTCAAAAGTCTCTAATCCATATACTTTATCTAAAATTAAATTCTTCAACTCAACAGCTTCTTCAACCTTTGTTTTGAACATATCAGCATCGAATAAATCTTCCATTCTAATACCCGATCTTCCGATTTTATCCATATATACTGGTCCTATCCCTTTACCAGTTGTTCCAATCTTACTGTTACCCTTTCTCATCTCTTCGGCCTTATCTAATACTCTATGATATGGCATAATGATATGAGCTTTAGAGCTGATGTATAGGTTATTAACCTCTACTCCCTTTTCAGCCAAATACTCTAATTCCTCAATTAATACCTTAGGATCTACTACTACACCATTACCAATTACACATTTAGTATCATCATATAAAATCCCAGAAGGAATTAAATGTAGCTTATATTCTTTCTCACCTACTACAACAGTATGACCAGCATTATTACCCCCTTGATAACGGACTACTAATCAGCCTCTTTACCAATCATATCTGTTATCTTACCTTTTCCTTCATCTCCCCATTGAGTACCTACTACAACTATAGTTGACATTTAACAAGCCCCCTCTAAATAAGTTTACAGTATACAGTGTACAGTTGACAGTAGTTTAAGTAAAAATATACTAACTAAATCATCTATAAATAAATTCAATTAAATAAGATTATAAGTCAATAATTTTTAAAATGTTTTAACTGTAAACTATCAACTGTCAACTTTTAACTACTTAAGTCCAAGTCTCTGATAAATCACATCTATATTCTTTAAATGATAAGAATAATCAAATATCTGCTCTACCTCTTCTTCTTTCATATGCTCTATTAGTTCTCTATCAGCCAATAATAATTCTTTAAAGGTCTTCTCGCTATTCCAAGCTTCAAGAGCATTACGTTGTACGATAGCATAAGCATCATCTCTTAATAATCCTTTATCTACTAAAGAAAGCATTACTTTCTGTGAGAAGATAAGCCCCTTAGTCTTAGCTAGATTCGCGTCCATATTCTCTTCATATACAGCTAAATTATCGACTACATCAGTAAATTTATTTAACATATAATCAATTAAAGTACTACTATCAGCTAAAACTACCCTTTCAGGGGAAGAGTGGGTCAAATCCCGTTCATGCCATAGGTTTACATTATCAAATCCAACATTAGCATTTGCTTTAACTACTCTAGATAATCCTGAGATTCTTTCACAGGTAATTGGATTCTTCTTATGAGGCATTGCTGAAGAACCTTTTTGACCTTTTTTAAAACTCTCTTCAATCTCTAAAATATCTGTTCTCTGTAAATTACGAATCTCCGTAGCAAACTTGTCCAAAGAACTAGCAATAATAGCTAATACACTAAGATATTCAGCATGGCGATCTCTTTGCAAAATCTGAGAAGAGATAGCAGCAGCCTTTATTCCTAATTTTTCACAAGCCAACTCCTCTACCTCTGGACTAATATTAGCAAAAGTTCCTACTGCTCCAGATATCTTTCCGACACTAATTCTCTCTAATAATTGCTCTACCCGTTCAATATGACGATTAACTTCAGAGTACCAATTAGCTAATTTCAATCCTAAGGTTACCGGTTCCGCATGAACTCCATGAGTCCGTCCAATCATAACCCGCATCTTATACTTTTTAGCTTGTCTAGCTAAAACTTGATTTACTTCCTGCAAATCATCTAAGATCAACTCCAAACTCTCTTTCATCTGCAAAGCCCTTGCAGTATCTTTAACATCAGAAGAGGTCAACCCCATATGTATATACTTTGACTCCTCTCCTAAACTCTCTGCAACTGCTGTTAAGAAAGCTAAGATATCATGGCGAGTCTCTTTTTCTATCTCTTTAATTCTATCTACACTAAAAGATGCATTCTCTTTAATCTTCTCCATATCACTTTGAGGAATCTCTCCAGTCTCTGTTAAAGCTTCACAGACTGCTATCTCAATATCTAACCATTTACTAAATTTATTCTCTTCATTCCAAATCTTTTGCATTTTTGGTAAGGTATATCTACTTATCATTTATCTATCCTCCTAGCAATTAATTTTAACATTGCTTTATCCACAACTTTAGTTACTAACTATCATTTATAAAATTCAAAAAATCTAATAATTTATAAAAAATAATTAACAACCAAAATTCAATGTTAGTAAATTATTATTCAACATTAATATGATAGCAAACTATTAAATAAAAGTCAACGATAAGTCGAATTTTAATGATTATTGTATTATGAATATTCGTATATTTTATTATTTTAGTGTGATGAAGTAATTTTCTAGAATATTAATTAGCAATATACAATTAATATTCATTGATAACCTTAAAATTATGCCCATCAATTCAGAATAACTGTAATATTAACTCAAAAGATTCTACTTCTTTATTAACCCTCATCTTACTACAAATCTATCTCCTACATTTAAACAATTGAAAAAAAGGATTTTTAAGTAATAATGTATAATTATTACTTAGATATCACTTTTTATCAAAAAATAAATTTTAATGTCAATTTAAAGGAGGAGAATAATGAAAAAACCACTAATTTTATTTCTATTTATGACTCTGTTGTTCATATCTCAGGGTATCTTTGCCCAAGATATTGAGATAGTAGGAAAATTGACTTATAACACCTTTGATTTAAAGCAATATGTTAATGGAAAAGAAATCCCTATTTATACAGATAAAGAAACAGAAGAAAACTTTAAAGACCAAGCTAAAGAAGGTAAAGGCTATTATTTGGGGCTAATTTACTGGTTCAATAATAAATGGGGAGTTGAAGGTGGCTTTGATAGAGCTGATAGCACTTATGATGGAGCCTGCCCCCAAGAAACTGTTAATACACTTGATTTTAATGTAAACCGAGAAATAACTACACAAAAATTATATGGACCTTATCTAGGAGTAGTCTATTCTATTAATCGAATATTTAAGCTTAAAGCAGGAGTACTACAATACTACATAACACAAAAAGATACCTTCAAATATAATGGTCAAACCATGCGCTCCTCTACCACTGCCAAGTCTAAAGGAGAGGGGGCTCTTTTAGGAGGAGAACTGACCTACCATATTACAAAGAATCTCCTATTAAATAGTGATTTGACCTATCGAATAGCTAGATTAGAAGTAACCAAAGCTCCTGCTTATAATCGAGAAACAGGAAAATATGACCCTAATAACCTGGTAGATTATGATGAAGATTATCCTGGATATTTTGGAAAATATGAATCAAAAATGGATGGCTTCCGCCTTGGAATCTCACTTTCTTACTTATTCTAATATTTATATAAGCAAAAACAAAGGCTTGTCCAAATGGACAAGCCTTTGTTTTATGATTACTTCTCTTCTTTCAAAGCCTCTGGTACTTCTGGTTGATAGATAAACATCATACTAGCAGATTTAGAACTCTTTCTTGCAATTCCTTTTAATACTTTAGCAGCAATCTTTTTAGTCTTCATCTGTATCCCTCCTCTTTTTATATACTAACTCTAAGAGATAATACGCTACAGGAGTTAGTGTAAACAACTGCCAAGCCAATCCCAATAAAACTGCTGTAATAAGCTGATTAGAACCTTCTTTCAAGACTATATATATATATGATACCAAAATTATTAATAAGAAGATTATTAGTGACTCTCTTTTTAATTTCATCCTTCTCATCTCAGAATTAATAGGATTACTTTCAACATCAGCAGGAGCATAGAGATAAATTATGATAAAGCCAATTATCATAAAGATACTAAATATTAAAAAGGCATTACTCTCTATCTCTAAGATATTCAAAGATGCAATTAAGCCTAAGGAAGTAAAGACAGTGGTACTTGTTACAATACACTGCTTATAAGTCTTAGCATGAATTCCACCTGAGAATAATCTCAATATAGCAGCCACAATGGCTGCTGTAACAGCCAACCTAGTCACACCAATTAAAGATGATATTATAATGATTAATAATAAGGAGGTCATAGTAGATATTAGAGCCATTAAGCCAAATGCTAAGATATCCTTCTCTTCTTGGTCATAATCCTTAAAGAAATAATTGGTACAGCTATAACTAATACTTTCAAGACCATTTCTCTCTGCCATATCAACCCCCCCCCTGCTTATTACAAAATATCTTAAATTAATACTTCTACACCATTATAATACCATATTATTACATGAAAATCAATGGTTTTGATGGTATTTTTTTCTACAAAAGATATTGAATTATCTGTTTTTTCGACATTTATTATCTTCTTATTTTTGCTCAACCCTAGAACTAAATATCCTAAACTTAAATCTATAAATTAGTACTGCTGTAAGAACTAAAGGAACTTTGCTGATATAAGATAATGAAAAGTACCACTTTAAATCATGATTCATAACTTTAATATCAATGTTGAATAAATCAAAAAATATAGAAAAAGTTACAGTTTCCCCAATGTATAATATGATAAGGCTTATCAACATAGAGATGATCAACTTTTCTGTAGCCACCTCAATACTAGATTTTATTAATAAAATTATTGTAGCTATTAATATAAAAGAGTGAAGTCCAAACAAGCCAAATAAATCTCTAACAATCCATATTATAAAGACATTTACTATTGCTATCTTCAAATAATCCTTAATATCCATTTTAGCATCTATCAAACCTAAGGAAACATAGATTAGCAATATAGTTTCAGGAATACCATTAAATATATATTTAACTAATGATAACTTCATTATTTTATCCTCCAATCTCTTAATATTTATTTGATTTTCTTTAAATAACATGAGAATTCTGTACCAAAACCATTTTTACTTTCTAGCCTCAATTCACCACCAAACTCCTCGATTAATGATTTAATAATATATAAGCCAAAACCTCTATCTTCACCTTTGGTGGAGAAGCCTGGCTTGAAGATATTCTCTTGTAGCTCTCCACCAATGACAGAGCCACTATTATAGACAGATAATAAGTACTCTTCTCCTCTATCTGTTCCTTTCACAATAATACTCTCTTTATTACCAGAATCTTTGACAGCATCGATAGCATTATCGATCAAATTAGATAGTACCCTAAAGAGTTTGTCAATAGGAAAATTAACCTCTTCAACACCTACTTCGACCTTACAATCAAAGTTTATCCCAGCTTTAACTGCTTCTAACTTTTTAGAGATGAGGATTGAATCGAGAATAGAGTTAGATAAAATATCCTGCTTAAAATCAACCTTGGAGATATCTTTATTTAAAGACCTAATATACTCCTTAACCTTATCTTTCTTACCTAGCTGTACCATGCCATAGATCGTCTGTAGATGATTTAAAAAGTCATGCTTCTGGCTTCTTAGATTCTTAATTGACTTCTTACTCTCTTCTAGCTTGACCTGTTGAATCTTAAACTCAGTCTCATATTCGACCATCTTATATAACTCTGCAACCATAATTATCGATAAGATAGATAAACCAACCACCATAAAGATGATTATATTGAATAATTTATCATAAGAAACACCAAATAACTCTACTTCATTCCAACCTGTTATAAATAATAATAAGAGGGTCTGAGTTAATAAGATAATCATCACTTGATATAAGCTCTTTTTATTGAAACTATCCACAGTTATCACCACCAATAGCTAAAATTAATACCTTGCTTACCTTAATATTTTCGACTTTAATTGACAAATCCCTTTATATTCTAGAAGAAAGCAATAATATCCTTTTATTTATGTACAATCATCAATTTATATTAAAAACAATCTATACCAGTGGAATCAATTGTGTTAAAATAATAACTTTATTACATTTAATTCTTTAATAGTTAATAAAAACCTTTATATTTCTAAATTAATTTATAACCAGTTGTATAGAACAAAATGGGCTATCGCCCAGTCTGCTACTCAAAGCCTTAAAAATAATTCAAAACAATTTTTAGCAACGAATCTCACTAATTTACGCGAATTTAAGTCAAAACTTTTTTAAGACCTAATTTAGTTTTTAAATTTTAATTCGTGCTATTCGCGTTAATTCGTTGCTACTTTTTTTAACCCCTTTAAATAAGTTACCCACACCCTCTAAAAAGGCATAATTTCCTTAATAATAATAAAAAAAGAGTGAAATAACCGATAATCGGTTATTTCACTCTTTAAAATTTATTTCTCTTCTCTTTTAGATAAATCAACAAACTTGGTATACTCTTTTTGGAAGGCTAACTCAACAACACCTACTGGACCATTACGTTGCTTACCAATGATTATTTCTGTAATTCCAGCACGCTCAGAGTCTGGATTATAATAATCATCACGATAAATAAAAGCTACTACATCGGCATCCTGCTCAATAGAACCACTAGAACGTAAGTCACTAAGCTGAGGTCGTTTATCATTACGCTGTTCCACCGCACGACTCAACTGAGATAATGATACAACTGGAACACTAAGTTCACGAGCTAAACCTTTTAAGGAACGGGAGATATCAGAAACCTCTTGTTGCCTACTTTCAGAGCCTGCACCACCAGTCATTAGTTGCAAGTAATCAATTAAAATTAAATCTAGACCATGTTCAGCTTGAATCCGTCTGGCTTTAGCTCTCATTTCCATTACTGTAATACCTGGAGTATCATCTATAAATATTTTAGACTCCCCTAAGCGACCAGCACCTTGGGAGATTCTACGCCAATCATTTTCATTTAGAAATCCTGTTCTTAAACGGTGACTATCTACTTGCGCTTCAGAACACAACATTCTCTGTACTAACTGTGATTTTGACATCTCTAAAGAGAAGATAGCTACAGACTTCTTCTCTTTTACAGCTGCATGCTGGGCTATATTTAAAGCCAATGCAGTCTTTCCCATACTAGGACGAGCAGCTAAAATAAATAGGTCTGATGGTTGTAGACCTGATGTCATCTTGTCTAAATCCCTAAATCCAGTAGCAATGCCCGTTACATCACCTTTATTATTATATAATTTCTCTAAGTTATCAAAGGTATCCATTAAAATATCTTTAATTCCATCAAAGGTCTGAACGGTTCTTCTTTGGGAGAGATTAAAGACCAACTGTTCTGATTGGTCTAAGATATTATCTATCTCCTGGTCTCCTTTATATCCTAGTTGAGCAATCTGATCAGCAGTTTTAATCAATCTTCTTAAAATTGCCTTTTCTTCTACAATCTTAGCATAATGTTCCACATTAGCTGCCGTAGGAACACTATTAACTAAAGAGGTAATATAGGAAGCTCCTCCAACTGCTTCTAAATGTCCTGTCTCTTTTAAATCCTCACTTACTGTAACTAAATCAACAGGCTCTCCTTTATCAAATAGACGATTTATTGCATTAAATATAATAGTATGAGCTTCTCGATAAAAATCCTTAGGTTTTAATATTTCAATTACCTTGGCTATGGCATCCCTGTCTAACAACATAGACCCTAATGTAGATTTTTCAGCATCTATACTATTTGGAGGAACTCTATCAATTTCTTCCATTATGAAACCTCCTTCTAGCCATCCAACATCTTATCCAAGACTTCTTGGATATCTACTACTGGGCTTACTTTAATCTTCATATCCTCTAAATCTACTTTATTATCAACTGGAATTAAGACTTCCTCAACACCAGCTTGATATGCTCCATAAACTTTTTCAATGACTCCTCCAACTGGCTTAACCTTTCCATGTAATGAAATTTCACCAGTAATTGCTATATCTTGACGAACAGCAATATTCTCTAAAGCACTGATAATCGCTACTGAGATAGCTGACCCAGCCGAAGGTCCATCTACTTGACCTCCCCCGATAATATTAACATGGATATCATAATCACTGATCTCCTTACCAGTGACCTTACGGATTACAGAAGCAGCAGTAAAGATAGAATCCTTGGTCATACTACCTGCTGTTTGATTAAATCGTAAACTTCCTTTACCTTCTTTGCTAGCTGGGAAAGCAATGGCTTCTACCTCCAATACAGAACCTAAAAATCCACTAACTCCTAACCCTAAAACCCTACCTACTTGACTTTTATTACTAGCCTCTTTTTTATTGATAGGAACCAATCTACTTAGCTTAACAGCCTCTAAAACCTCTTTAGTAGTAATCTTATCCTTTTGATAGTACAATGCTAAATTATAAGCATCTATTAAAATATTGACAGCACTTCTTCCTTGAATTGTGTATTCACTAATAGATTCAGCAACTCCCTTAGCTACTTTCATATCTAACTTATCAGCAGCCTGATCGATAATCCTAATTATATCATCCTTAGTTAATGGTTCAAAAAATATACTAGTAGTTCTAGAGCGTAAAGCAGGATTTAAATCCTGAGGACTTCTAGTAGTTGCCCCTACCAAAATAAAATCAGCTGGAGCCCCATCTTTAAATAGCTTTTTAATATATTGTGGAACATTCTCATCATCAGGATCATAATAAGATGAATCAAAATGTACCCTCTTATCCTCTAATACCTTTAATAATTTGTTCTGTAATATAGGATCTAATTCTCCAATCTCATCTATAAATAATACTCCTCCATGGGCCTTAGTTACTAGTCCCAGTTTTGGTTCTGGAATCCCTTCTTGGGCCAATTTACCCTTAGCACCTTGATAGATAGGATCATGAACAGAACCTAATAAGGGATTTGTTACTTCTCTAGGATCCCAACGTAATGTAGTTGCATCAACTTCAATAAAATTAGCCTCGTCACCAAAAGGTGTTTTGTCTCTATCTTTAGCAATCTCTAATGCTAAACGAGCAGCTGTAGTCTTTCCAACCCCTGGCGGCCCATGAATAATAATATGTTGAGGATAGGGTGATGATAGTTTAGCTAATAGAGCCTTAATCCCTCTCTCTTGACCAACAATCTCTTTTAAAGTTTTTGGTCTCAATAGATTAGTTGCTGAGACATTAAGCCCTTTATCTTCCAAACACTCAAGTTCGATATATTTCTTTAAAGTAGCTGGATTATCAGCACCATCATCCTTACTTTCTTCTTTTATAATCTCTTCTTTTATCTCTTTAATATATTCTTGATGCCTTAATTCTAGTTTCTTATTGATTTTATCTTCTAGCTCTTCCTTAATTGATTTCTTCGCTAAATCATCAACTAAAATATCTTCTAACTCTTTTAAAAGTTTTAATTTATCTTCAAACTCATCAGGAACTTTATCTAACATGGGGTGATCTAAAATTATTTTCTGTAAAGCAACCAATTGATCTTCAATATCTTCAGATTCTAATATATCTAATATATCTAATTTACCTGCCTTTAATAATAGCTTCTCTGTTCCATATATTTCTGATAAAAGGTCAAAAAGGGCAGTAATTTTATGCTCTAACTGCCCTTTTTCATCCTGAGTTCGTTTATCTAGCATAGAATCCCCTTTCTAAATCACTAGGCCTCGGTCACTTTAACTTTTACATTAGCAGTTACATTTTTATGTAACTTTATACTTACCTTTTTCGTTCCTAAAGTTCTAATATTATCATTTAAATCTATTTTACGTTTATCAATCTTTTGACCAGTTTCCTGCTCAATCTTATCAGCAATATCATTTGTTGTTACTGAACCAAATAATCTACCATTCTCTCCAGCTTTGACTTTAAATGTGAACATCTCACCTTCTAGAGATTCAGCTTTCTCTTTTGCTTCTTCTAATTCTCTCTCTCTTCTTCTCTTCTTGGCCTTCTTCTTCTGCTTTAAATTATGAATATTTCCTTCACTAGCTTTTTTAGCTAGACCACGTGGAATAAGATAATTTCGTGCATGTCCATCAGAAGCATTTACAACTTCTCCTTTTTTACCTAATCCTTTGACATCTTTTTGTAAAATGACTTTCATAATACCCCTCCATTATCTGTTATTATATAATAACTATTTAACCTTGACAATAATCTATTAATAACAAGAGACTAACTTTTATGTAATTTACGAAAATCAATCCAAATATCTAAAAAACCTATTAATAAACTCAAATAATTAATCATTGGCGTAAAGAAAAATATAGTTAACAAAATTAATGCAATTAATCTTCTATTTCTAAATTTAAGAAAATAGTAATAAAGCACAGATAGCCCTTCCATAAATAATAAGAAGGTAATTATTACAAAAATATTTTTCCCTATTATATTATTAAATAATATAATAGATATAATATAAATAATAGCTAATATTCTAGAAAACCTAAGCGATCTAAAAGAAAAATCTGGTTTATAATCATAGCCTAATTTGTTTAAAGTCAAACTACTGAAATAATAGTTAAACACTGAATTTATTATGGCAATACAGAAAGAAAATGCTAGATAGGTCTCCTTTAAGAAATTAATAGTTTGATTTATAACTTGATCAATATTAAACAAGCCCTCTTCTGACAGTCCAAATTGTTGATAAAATTCAGAAGATAATTGTAATATATTCTTTGATTCAGTAAAAATATCTATATTTAATATATAAGTTAATGTAGCTAAAATTAATAAAATTGATATAAAAGAAGTAATGATTCCAATTACTATAATGATTCTAGAAGAAAAACCTTCTTCAAAAGCAGCTCCCATAACAACCCCAACAAATCCTATTGTCAGAATAAATACTAAAGAAATTAAAGGGTCAATGAATATAAATAATATAAAAGCAGCTAAGATACTAGCTATTATACTAAACTTACTCTCTCTTCTAACAGCCAAAATAATCAAAGGGACAGGAGCTATAATCCCTAAAAAAGGCAAGAATAAGCCTAAAACGACTAACATAACCGTTATCATCGCAAATAATACACTCTCTATTATTATCTTGCTTTGCACTCTTACCCACCTCAAGTTCTGTCTTTTAGATGTTCTAATAGCTCACTTAAATCACCATACCAAGCCTCTATTTGATGCTTATCATTAATATTTAGTTCCAATTGTTTTTCCAGTTTTCTGTCTAATTGATCAAAAGAATATCCTAATCTCTTAGCTAATAAATATGTAGACATAATTATATTAGTCAAAATTTCTAATAACTTTGCTTCATTTTGTTTAATCATTAATTTAAATAGTAAGGAAACATTACTTAATATTTCAGTCTTTAACCATTCTATTATTTTCAAGTTTTTAGTTATAGAACCCTCGATAGAGTTGAACTTCTTCATGAGGAACCTCCTAATAAAGCAATATACCAATCAATATCTATAACCTAATTCTTCTTAAATCCGATTTTTCCTGCAAAGTAAAAATAAAAGGAGGCATAGATTGCCCCCCCCATTTATTAGTCAATTTTATAAGGTAATAAAGCGATATTTCTAGCTCTCTTAATAGCACTAGTTAATTCTCTTTGATGTTTTGCACAATTACCAGAAATTCTCCTTGGTAAAATTTTACCACGATCTGTTATATATTTACGTAGGATATTGATTCTTTTATAATCAATTTTATCTACTTTATTGGCACAAAAATCACATGATTTTCTTCTTCCTCGAGCCATCTGTTTTTCCCTCCTTTTAAATTTTTAGAAAGGGACTTCTATATCTTCTTCCATAGATTGTATATTACTATTATTGCTATTACTATTGCTACTAGTATTATCATTTCTATTAGAATTAGAATTATTATTACCCCAGTCTAAGAAGGTAACATTATTTGCTACAACCTCTGTAACCTTTCTTCTTTGTCCCTCATTGGTTTCATAATAACGAACCTGCATTCTTCCATCAACAGCAACTAGTCTTCCTTTTTCTAGGTGGTTTGCACAATTTTCTGCTTGCTTTCTCCAAACAACAATATCAACCCAGTCTACTTCCCGTTCACCTTGGGAATTTGTGTAATCTCGTTGTACTGCGAGAGTAAAGTTACATACTGCGGTTCCATTAGGAGTATATCTTAGTTCTGGATCAGCTCCCAATCTACCAATTAAAACAACTTTATTAAGCAAAATAAAACACCACCTTGTTATTATTCGTCTTTTAAAATTAAGTAACGAAGGACATTATCATCAAGCTTAAAGATTCTTTCTAACTCTTCAACAGTTGCAGGTTCACCTGCAAAGTTAACTAGTACATAGTATCCAGTCTTATCTTTGTTGATTTCATAAGCTAACTCTCTAGTTCCCTTTTTATCTAGATTAGCTACTTCACCACCGTTGTTAGCAATAACACCAGTCATCTTCTCGATTACTGCTTCAGTAGCTTCTTCGCCTAAATTAGACTTAATAATAAACATAGTTTCATATTTTCTCATCCGTTTCACCCCCCATTTGGTCAATGGCCCTGTATAGAGCATGGAATAACATAATAAATTATAACACTAGCTTGTCTAGATTTCAACTATTTTTTATTAGTTTATAGCCTTCAATAAATTTATTATGCTAAACCTTTGAATTTAAGCTTCATTAACTCAGAATTTATCCACTTTATATGGAGCATTACACATTGAATTTAAAGTAACATACATCTCCATCTTCAACAATGTAGTCTTTGCCTTCAAGTCTTAAAGTTCCAGCTTCCCTTGCTTTAGCAAAAGAACTCGCTTCTATTAGATCTTCATAACTGACTACTTCTGCCTTGATAAACCCTCGTTGCATATCAGTATGGATAACTCCAGCTGCTTCTGGTGCTGTAGCACCTTTTTTAACAGTCCATGCTCTTACTTCCTTCTCACCAGCCGTAAAGTAAGTGATAAGACCAAGTAATTCATATCCAGCTCTGATTAACTTATCCAAACCAGATTCTTTTATACCTAGCTCTTCTAAAAACATATCTTTTTCTTCCCCTTCAAGTTCAGCAATCTCTGCTTCTAAGCGGGCACTAATAGTTACTACTTTAGCATCTTCTCCAGCAGCCTTCTCCCTGACCTTTTGAACTAATTGGTTATCTTCCTGAGTAATCTCATCTTCTCCTATATTAGCAGCATAAAGAACTGGCTTTAAAGTTAATAGATTCAAATCACGAATTAACTTTTGCTCATCATTAGATAATCCAACACTTCTTGCAGGATTTCCTTCTTCTAATACTGGAACCAACTTATCTAAAACAGCCATCTGCTCTTTATAAATCTTCTCTCCTGTTTTAAGCATCTTTTGAGTTCTATCTCTCTTCTTAGTAGCACTCTCTAAATCTGCTAAAACAAGCTCTAATTCTATAATTTCAATATCTCTTAAAGGATCCACACTACCCTCTACATGGGTAATATTCTCATCATCAAAACACCTTACCACATGAACAATCGCATCTACCTCTCGAATATTTCCTAAAAACTTGTTACCTAGCCCCTCTCCCTTACTAGCACCTTTAACCAAACCAGCAATATCAACGAACTCAATTGCTGTTGGTACTGTCTTTTTTGGATCAATAACCTCTGTCAATTTATTTAACCTTTGATCTGGCACCTCTACAATTCCAATATTAGGATCAATTGTACAGAAAGGATAGTTTGCTGATTCAGCACCTGCTTCTGTAATTGCATTAAATAATGTTGATTTTCCTACATTAGGTAAACCAACAATTCCACATTTCATTCCCATCTAATAAACAGCTCCTTTATTTTAGTTTACAGTGTATAGTTGGTAGCTAAGTTCAAGATATTAAAATAATTTATTTATTTCACTAGTAACTATACACTATCAATTATCAACTTTCTTTTTAACACTCTTCTCAAATTTAGGACGTGGGAGCATAATCACTCTACCACATTCTATACATTTTATTCTAAAATCCATTCCTGTTCGCAAAATCTCCCATCTATCCTCTCCACAAGGGTGTTTCTTTCTAAATTGAACCACTTCACCAACAGAAAACTTCATTCTGCCACCTCCTAAAATTGTAACTAGATAAAACAACAGCTTAAACAAATATCATTACATAACTTTTATGTATATAGATTGAATTAAATAATTTCATTAATTAAAAATCAATAATTCAACTTATTTAGCGACGAATATAGCGAATTTAAAACAAAGAAAATTATAAATTATTAATTTATTCTTTTTGCCTTTTATTCGTGTAATTTGTGTTAATTCGTTGCAAAAAAAACTTTTTGATTCTTTAAAGAAAAACATTAGTTCAACTTATATAGATTTAAATTCTAAAGTTGGATGACTATATTATGGTCACCTATCAGTATATAAATAATTAAGAAAAATTGCAAGACAGAAAAATAGCTTAAGCTTAAGTTTAAACTTAAGCTTAAGCCAAAATAGATACTTAATTATACTCAAACTCAATCTTCTCTCTAAACTACTGCTTATTCACTATAACCATATGATTATAAGGGATATCAATCCCCTTCTCATCAAATCTTTCTTTTACTCTTTGGCGTATAATCCTTGCTATTTGCCATGATTCTAAAGGTTCTACCATAGCCACTAATCTGATATTAACACTTGAGCCTGCAAGTTCTTGTACTCCTTGTACTGTAGGCCCTTCATAAATTACTGGGTATTCATCTTTTAATTCATTAGATAGCTCTTTTAGGATTTCAATAGCCTCTTTAATATCTTGATCATAATCTATAGGAGCATCAATTACTACCCTTCTAGCTTCTGAACTAAGATTTGTGACCTGCTCTATCTTACCATTAGGAATAATATGTAAATCTCCATCGAAATTTCTTACCTTTGTAACCCTTAGCCCAATCTCTTGAACCACACCATCTATTCCTGCTACTTTGATATAGTCACCAATAGAAAATTGCTTTTCAAATAAGATAAAAAAACCTGTAATTACATCACGAACAAGGTTTTGAGCACCAAAACCTACAGCTAGTCCAACTACCCCTGCTCCTGCAATAATAGAAGTAGTTGGTACTCCTAAAACATCTAGTGCCATTGTTCCACCAAAAAAATAAAGGGTATATCTTAAGGCACTCTTTAAAACAATCTGTAAAGTTTTATTTCGTCTCTTTATATACTTGTCATGCCTTTCCTTCTCCTCAAATAAGCGATCAATTAAATAATTACCAAATTTTAAAATTAGCTTTCCAGCTATTAAAATACCTGCAATCTGCAATAAACCTATCCCAACCTTCATCAATAAATTAGGGTCTAAAATTTTAGCCAGAAACCGATTGAATAATTCTCCTAAATCAGTTATATTTTCCATAAATTTCACCCCTCCTTAAAGCCAATAATTTTTTGATCTTTATAAAAGATTCTAGGTACTCTTAAACCAATTCTACTAATAACTTCATAATTTATAGTTCCTAACTTGTAAGCCAGCTCATTTGCCGAAATCTCTTCTCCTCCTTCCTTCCCAAGCAGGGTTACTACATCTCCTACCTCTACTTCCATTCCAGATACATCTATCATCATCTGATCCATACATATATTACCAATCACTGGAACCCTCTGCCCTTTAAATAAAACCTCTACCTGACCAGATAAAGCCCTAGAATAACCATCATGATATCCTACAGGTAATGTAGCTATCTTAGTCTTAGATTTAGTTACATAAGTACATCCATAGCTAATTGCAGTTCCTGTCTTTACCTCTTTTACATGGACAATCTTGGCCTTCCAACTCATCGCCGACTTTAACTCTATTTGATTAGATAAAGTCTGGTCAGGATATAGTCCATATAAGATTATCCCCATTCTCACCATCTTATAATGAGCTTTAGGACAATTGATAATAGCTGCACTATTTGAAGTATGTATTATTGGAACCTCAATACCATTATCCTTTAAAAAATCGATTAACTGATTAAATCTATTTAATTGCTTAGCAGTATAAGCCTTATCTACATCAGATTTAGCAAAATGAGTAAAAATACCCTCAATTTTGATATTAGCTAAATTGGCAATTTTAAGTATCTCTTCTCCAGCCTCTTCAGCTATCAGTCCTATCCTTCCCATCCCTGTATCTATTTTAATATGTATTTTTATATCTATCCCTATTTGAGATAATTTTTTAGCTAAATCATAGGTGTAAACTGTTGGTGTTAAATTATATTCAACTATATCATCAATCTGATTAGATAATAAAGTTCCTAAAACTAAAATAGGAGCCTCTATTCCCGCTTCACGTAATTCCACTCCTTCATGTACTGTAGCTACTCCTAACCAGCCTACCCCCTCTTCCAAGGATACCTTAGCAATTTCACTAGCCCCATGACCATAACCATTTGCCTTAACAATTGCCATTATCTCTGTCTCTGGGCTTATAATTTTTTTTACCTGTCTGAGATTAAATTTGATGGCATCTAAATCTATATTTAACCAAGTCGGTCTTAAGTTTTTAATCTCCATAAATTCTCCTTCTTTCATAATAATATAATAAAATATTTAAATTATCTTTTGTAAATAACTATAAATCTCATAATTTATGAATATCTTCTAAAACTACTAAAATAACTAAAAATTAAAAATAGTAATAACCCTAAACTTAACTTCCCTAATTGCGGGTAAATTAATTCAACTAACCTAGCAAAAGGCATTTTTATAAAAGGAAGTACAAAAATCAAGATAATAAAGGTAACCTTTCTCTCAGATAATTCTAAACTGTCATTTAATCTGCTAGTTAAAGCATATAAATTACAACTAGCAGTTGTTAACATCGCTAACCATAAAGTACTTGAATAGATGTAATATAGATTATATTTGTAATCTGCAATGATATCTATAATAGGAATCTGACTATTTACTATCTCATTATAAAATTGAGATAAAAGATAATAAAGGAAAAAAGCTATCATCCCCAGAACTAATCCCCCACCAAAGATTCCACAGAACAACTCTCCTCTTTCTACCTCCAAACTCAAAGGAACTAATACTGTTAGTGCTAAAATCAGATTATATCCAGTATAAATAAAAGAAGAGGCTAGCCAATTTAATTCTAAATAATCATGTGGGAGAGTAATATCCAAATCATCTATAATCCCTCCAAGTACAGCTATTATAATAATAATTAATAGTGGAATTAAGATTGTATTTAGCTTCATAATACCTTCTACTCCATAGTAGTTGGACCAAAGAATAATTATTATTGTTAAGATTATTCCAAAGTTTATCTTATAATTAAAAAATTGATTAAATATCTCTTTACTACCTGCTAACATTACAATTAAACTACCTAATAAAAATAAAGTTAAGATTAAATCAGCTATAAAGCCAAATTTGCTTCCAGCAAGACTGTAAAATAAATCTTTATAATTACTTGCTTGTAAAGTATAACTGATTTGAACAATCAAAATACCTAAAACACTAAATAGTAACCCAGATAATATTATTCCTAATAAACCGTTATTACCATAAATAACAAAAAACCGTAATATTTCCTGTCCTGAAGCAAAACCTGCTCCAATAATCGCTCCAATATAGGTTACAGCTATCTGTAAACTTTTGCTTATCTTCACTTTATCCCCCCCTCAATCATTTATATGAAGGGAAAAAGAAATAAATTTAGGTAAAAGTTTACAGTTTAAATAAGATTAGATTTCCACATCTTAAGAAAGTAGCTAGTTTATAGTTAAAACTATATCTTTAATTAAAAAGTGGTGGATAAAAATGGATAAAAATATTTCCAATAAAGAAAACTATTACAAAAAATTAAATAATAATCCTAAAAACATAGCATCTACTAGCTTTAACAGACAGGAGCTATTAGAACAAAGTAGAGTCCATATCGATGATCCATTAGCAATTAGTCATCTTAAAAAGATTATTAGAAATAAATTAAAAACAAGATATAATCCCCAAAATCAAGAATTAATAGTAATATGTATTGGAACAGATAGATCGACTGGAGATTCTTTGGGTCCTTTGACAGGTTCAAAGTTATTAGATTTCCGTTTTAGAAATAACACAAAAATTTTTGGATCCCTAGAAAAACCTGTTCATGCTACAAATCTAGAAGAACATCTAAAATATATTAATATAAATTATTCTAATCCATTTATTATAGCAATTGATGCTAGCTTAGGAAGAAGTAGTAGTGTAGGTTCTATCAGTGTCAATGATGGACCTTTAAAACCAGGCTCTGGCGTCAATAAGAATCTCCCTCCTGTGGGAAATATACACATTACCGGTTTAGTAAATGTTTCTGGATATATGGAATATTTTGTACTGCAAAGCACTCGCTTAAGCTTAGTTATTAAAATGTCAAAAATAATTGCTTACTCTTTATTTCAGGAATTAAGAGAATACAATAGCTAAAGGCTTTGATTTATTTATTTAAATCAAAGCCTTTCCTTTATAGTATTTTATTCATCTTTAAATGTGCTATACCTGCTTCTTCAATTATATCATCTGAAAGTACATTAAAGCCATTATTCTTATAAAAATCAACAGCATGAGTTTGAGCATGCAGCAGCAACTCTTTAAGCCCTTCTTGTTTAGCAAAATCCATAACCTCAGATAATAATCTAGAACCTACTCCCTTGCTACGATACTCTTTTTTAATTGCCATCCTCTGTACTTTAGCCAAACTATCGTTAACTAACAACAATCTACAGGTTCCAACAACTGCTTCTGGTGTCTGAACTATAAAATGAATTGCTCTCTTATCATCTTCATCAAGCTCTAATTCAACTGGTACACTTTGTTCCTCAATAAAGACTTCCCTTCTCAATTCAAAGACTCTTTTTAACTCTTCTTCAGTAGTTACTCTTTTAAATTTCATATTAACCCTTCTTCTTATCTTTATCTTCTACTCTTTTAAAGATATTAGTAGAGTCATCATTAGAGTCTTGCTTGGATTTATTATCATTTACTTCTTCTTTACCTTTATTAGTTAACGATTTCTTAGATTCAGACATCTTCTGTTCAATATCTGCCTTAGAAGTGCTATTACCTTGGAAAGTTGCTCCATCATGAATAATTAAGTTACAGATAGATATATCACCGATTAACTTACCTGTCTCTACTATCTCTAATCTACCTTCAGCTTTTACATTACCTTCTACAACCCCAGCAATCATTATATTATCACCTTGGACATTAGCAGTTAACCTTCCTTCTTTACCTACGTAGATATCTCCTTGTACGATTAACTCTCCATCTAATTGTCCATCAATTCTAATAGATTCAGCCACTTGAATTGTTCCTTCAACATGTGTACCAGCACTAATAATTGTCCCGATACCCTTTGCTCTTTTATTTTTCTTCTTCTTTCCGAACATCTATAGCCCTCCTATTTGTAAAATAACTATTTTATATAGTCCATTGGATTAACTACTTTTCCTTTGTATCGAATTTCATAATGTAAATGAGGTCCGGTACTACGTCCAGAATTACCTGATAGTGCAATTACATCTCCTCGTTCAACCCATTGTCCACTCTTTACTAATACCCTATTATTATGTGCATATACGGTCTTATAGCCATAGCCATGGTCAATTACAACCTTTCTGCCATAACCGTCATTTCTATTACCTGCAAAGATTACTCTACCTTTCCCTGTGGCAATAACCTTATGATTATACCAAATTCCGATATCTATCCCATCATGAAATAGCCTCTTTTTTAATACTGGATGATAACGATATCCAAAAGGTGAAGTAATTCGGCCTTGTCCACTTCTAATTGGCCACCCTTGAGGTTTAGCCTCTATAAACCTATTATGTTCTACTACCTTCTGTTTTAAATTATATAATTCTTTTTTTTGTTTCGGCATTACTTCTTTTAGCATAACTAAATTGGCTTCTATATACTGGATCATATCACTGCCCTTATCATCGGAGTTCTCAAAATCATAATATCCAATATTATTACTCATATCAGTTTGCATTTCATCGCTTTTACTGATATCATCTTTACCATTAATCAACTCTCTAATCTCTTGTTTTTCAGTTATAATATCTCCAAATTCATTATTTATCTTCTCTATCTCATTAATAAACTCCGATAACCTCTGTTCATAATACTCTTTCTCTTCTTTGAGAACCTGGTTCTTCTCCTTGTAAGGAATTAAATTATCAATCTCACTTTGAGCTTGGTTATACTCTCCATAATAATACAATAAACAGCCTAATAGAACAGTAACAGAAATAAATATACATAAAAAGATAAACTTAATACTACTTTTAGAGATACGTAAGGTTCGAATATCACCATCGGTATGGGGAACAATTGTTAAAGTTATTTTGCGTTTTCCTTTATTGTAAGACATAATACTGTCCCCTCCATTTTATAGATTAAGTATACACTATTAAAACTAAATACCTGACTAAACAACTAAACTTATTACAATTATTCTACATAAAAAACATTTTTCCTCTTTTTTATCAACATTTCAAATTAATTATTTTATTGAATAAAGTTTATATTATTTAAGATAAAAGTACTATAATGTCATAACTTATAATATAATCTTACTGATTAGCAAATTAAATTATAACGGTTATTTATTATAGTTACGGAACAATTTGGATGTTAGGAAAGGAAGATAGCTAATTGGGTAAAAAGTTTAAAACCTCACCTTCTAGCCACCTAATTACCCAAATAAAAAACTCTCTCAATCTACATATTCCCCTACCATCCATATTCATATTTAACTAAGACAAGATACTTTACATAATTAGAATAAGTAAACTAAAGCAATTACTACAAAAATAGCCGGCAATAAATTCCCAACTTTAATTTTGGTTATATTTAGCATATTTAAAGCAATTGCCAAAATTAATAGTCCCCCTGTTGCTGTCATTTCAGTAATGATAGGGTCGGTCAAAAAGACCTTGACCTGACTTGCTAGTAAAGTAATAGCACCCTGATATAAGAAGACAGGTATTGCTGATAAAATAACTCCTATGCCTAAAGTAGAAGCAAAGGCTATTCCAGAAAACCCATCTAATAAAGCTTTGGCATATAATGTAGAGGGGTCATGCTGTAATCCATCCTGAATAGCCCCCATTATTGCCATAGCACCAACACAATAGATTAAGCTACATTGGACAAAACCTTCCGCTACTCTACCTCTATTTCCTAGCCTTCTCTCAAACCATTTACCGATACTTTCTAATTTATCCTCTATGTTAATTGCTTCTCCAATCAATCCACCTATTAATAAGCTAAAGATAATATAAGTTGGGTTGTTAGTACTTAATGCCATCTGTATACCTATCAGTAATACTGATAAACTCAATCCCTGCATAACAGTTTCCTTAAATCTCTTCTTTAACTTAGCTCCAAGCATTATTCCTAAACTACCTCCTATGATAATCGAGATAGTATTAACTATAGTCCCCTTCATATTCTCTCTCCTTCATTATTCCTTGATTTTATAAAGAAATTATACTTTTATCTCTTAATTCCTGCTAAAACAGTAAAAAGAGAGGATTTTTCCTCTCTTTTTTGCACTAATCCTTTATCTTCCATTCTTTATACAATTTCTCTGCTGCTATCCCTGGATGGGTCATCTCATTTGGACTCAAAATTTGCTCCAGCTCTTCTTCACTAAAGAGTCCTCTCTCTAACACAGACTCTCTGACCTTCTTTTCTCCTGTTAAAACCTCTTTAGCAATCTCTGTTGTTAATTTATATCCTAAATAAGGATTTAATGCTGTTAGTAGTCCCAAACTATCTTCTAATAGCTCTTGGCATCGCTCTTGATTAGCTTCAATTCCTATAATACATCTCTCTCTAAAGATTTTTACACCATTTTTTAAGACTGTTAAACTCTCTAGTAATTTATCGGCTAATAACGGGGTCATTACATTTAGCTCCAATTGACCTGATTGAGCAGCCAAGGTAATGGCTTGATCATTACTGATTACTAGAAAAGCTACTTGATTGATCGCTTCAGGAATTACTGGATTAATCTTACCTGGCATAATTGAAGAACCTACCTGTACTTGAGGTAATTTAATCTCACCTATTCCTCCTTTAGGTCCTGAACTTAATAACCTTAAATCATTAGCAATTTTATTTAAGTTTACAGCTAAAGCCTTCAATAAACCTGAAACCTCTACAAAAACATCTAAATTTTGTGTATTATCTATCATATTCTCTGCATGAGCCAAGTTTAGACCTGTTATGTTTCTAATTTCTTTGACAACTTTGAAGATATACTTACGGGGAGCATTTAAACCTGTACCTATAGCTGTCCCACCTAAATTAATCTGCTTTAATCGCTCAGCTACTTTAAATAATCTCCACCTGTCACGACTAATCGTTTCTGCATAAGCAGAGAACTCCTGTCCTAAAGTAATAGGGACAGCATCCTGTAGTTGAGTCCGACCTAATTTGAGATAATTGGCAAATTCCCTCTCTTTTTCTTGTAATGCTTCCTGTAAGTTAGCCACCTCTTCACTTAAGGGTATCAATAATTTTAAAGCAGAAATTCTGACAGCAGTCGGATAGACATCATTGGTAGATTGGCTTAGATTAATATCTTCATTGGGGTGAACTAGACTGTAATCCCCCTTCTGTCCACCTAACAGCTCAATTGCTCGATTAGCAATCACTTCATTAACCATCATATTGGTCGATGTCCCAGCCCCACCCTGTAAGGCATCTAAAATAAACTCCTCATCAAATTTTCCTGCTAAGATTTCCTTACAAGCTTTTAGGACAGCTTCTTTCTTCTCTTCACTGACCTTATCCAACTCATAATTAGTAATTATAGCAGCCATTTTAATTTGAACTATCGCCTTAATCAACTCTAAATTGACCTTTCTGCCAGTAAAGTTAAAGTTTTCAGCAGACCTTAAAGTACTAATTCCATAATAGCTTTCATCTTTAAGTTCTCTAACCCCTAATAAGTCCTCTTCAACTCTCATTAATCTTCCTCCCAGACCATTTGAGCCAAGGGAAAAGGTTCTAAGGCTCTATCTAAAATACCATGTACATAAGCAATTAGCATCCCATAATTAACGATTGGAACACCTAAACTATCAGCCTTCTTCAACCTATATAAAATCTCTTTGCGATTGGTCATACATCCGCCACATTGAACAATTAAACTATACTCCTCAACATTATCAGGAAATTCCCTTCCAGCCACATGGTCAAATTCCAACTCTCCACCTACTTCTTGGCGTAACCAGCGAGGAATTTTGACAGTTCCAATATCATCAGCAGTCCGATGGTGGGTACAGCTTTCACAGATTAACACCTTATCTCCTACCTTAAGTTTAGAGATTCCTTTAGCACCTCTAGTAAAGATCTCTAAATCACCCTTATAGCGAGCAAATAAGACTGAGAATCCAGTCAACATAATATCTTCTGGTACATCGGCAGCCACCTTCATAAAGGCTTGAGAATCAGTAACTACAATTTTAGGCTTCTTTTTAAGACTATCTAAAGCACCTTTTAACTCTGTTTCTTTAACTACTACTGCTTGGGCATCATTATCGAGAATATCTCGCAAGGTTTGAACCTGTGGTAAGATTAATCTACCCTTAGGAGCAGCCAAATCTATGGGAATAACCAATACGACTATATCTTGAGGTTTGATTAAATCTCCAATAATATGGGGTTCTTCAAATTTCTCTGGAGCTTGTAGGATTATCTCTTTCTTTAGCTCTTCTATCCCTGCCTGCTCTTTAGCACTGACTTTCAATAATTTAATACCTAACTCTTTCATTAAAGAATTTAATTCTAACTGGTCAAATTTGTCCTCTTTATTGACTACACCTACAACCGAAATCTCCCGTTCCTCTAATTCAGCCAGTAAGTTCTTCTCATATTCATCTACTCCTACTTCAGGATCAATTACCAATAAAGCTAAATCTGTCCTACTTAAAGCCTCTTTGGTCTTTTTAATTCTTAATTCACCTAGCTCACCTACATCATCAATTCCTGCCGTATCAATCATAGTCACTGGTCCAATCGGTAAGATTTCCATTGACTTATAGACTGGGTCAGTTGTTGTTCCTGCTACATCAGAAACCACAGCCAAATCCTGATTGGTCAGTGCATTGATTAAGCTAGATTTACCAGCATTTCTCCTCCCTAACAGAGCAATGTGTAATCTATTAGCCTGTGGTGTGTTTTGCATAATTCTTCACCTCCGAAGTTATATGAAAAGTGTGAGTTATTAGTGTTAGTGTAAGTAAATTCTAATATATAGTACTCACACTAACACTCACACTATCCACTTATTTTTCATTAATTCTTTTAAAATAATGTGGTGAATCTCCCCACTCACCATACACAATCTCATCACCTACTGTGCCTACTCTAGCAGCTAAGCAGTTCTTACAGTCAGAAGCCTCTTCATCAATACAGGGCTTATTCTCATAAAGCTGATATTCAGTTCTATATTTTCTATGAGTAATAATCGGCATTAGGATATTAGCTCCTGCCTTTAATGCCATCTCACGCCCTACTGGATTTAGAGCCTGTAAAGCAGTAGTTGCTGCAATATTAATATCCTTCATTAATAATCTTAAGATTGCTACCATCTTCAATCCCCAATTAAGGTTTCTAGTCTTTAAAACTTTATTATCTTCAACATCCTTAGCTGTCGGGGTATCTTCATGGAGAACATAAGGTCCCATCCCAACCATATCAATATCATTTTCTTTAAAGAAGATTAAATCATCAACTAAATTTTCTATAGTCTGACCTGGGAATCCAATCATTACTCCAGTACCTACTTGATAACCAATCTCCTTCATCTCTGCTAAACATTCTAATCTACGTTTAAAGTCATGGTCATCTGGGTGAAGGGAATTGTATAACTCTTGATTAGAACTCTCTATTCTAAGTAAATAACGATGGGCTCCTAAATCATACCAACGCTGATAGGTTTCCTTACTCTGCTCCCCTAAGGACAAGGTAATCCCCAATTCATCATTACTTAATTCTTTAATCTTTTTAATGATATTATCAACAAATTCAATAAACTCTTTATCACTTCTCTCACCGGATTGGAGAACGATTGACCCATAGTTATTTTCATAAGCCCATTTAGCTCTATCTAAGATTTCTTCCTCCGTCATAGTAAATCTATCTACCTTATGATTATCCTTTCTGATTCCACAATAATTACAGTTCTTAACACATACATTACTGAACTCTATTAAACCCCGATAGTAAACCTTCTGTCCTATATATTCAGCTTTAACCTCATAAGCTTTATCATATAATTTCTGCAAATCTTCTTTATCTTCTAAATTCATTAAATCGATTAAATCATCCCTAGTCAATTTATCTTTGTTCAAAATAGCTTCTAACTCCATATAATACCCTCTTTCTGCTTTATTTTTTATCTGAATTAAAATAATTATTAAAGAGTAAACTTAACTCCTCTTTTAATTCATCATCTATATTCTGTCCTAATAGTAGAAAATCCTTATTTTCGCCTATTACTCTAGAGTCAGTAAATTGTTCTTCTCCAATCTTAAAAAGATAATCAATCCTCTTTCCTTCCTTCTTATTAAGCCAGACTTTGACATTATCTTGATTAACAGCATTGCTTAGCTCTTCTTTAAAAGTATAAATCTCTTTTTTCATCTTCAATCTCCCCTAATTTAGCTTCAATCTTCTCTTTAGTCTTCTCATCTTCTATCTCAGCCAATTTTTCTTGGATCAACTTCTCCCCAACCTCTTTAGTCTTCTTAGAAGCATAATCCTCTAAGTATTCTTTAAAGGTTAATAGAGCATTAGGCCCACAGTATCTTTTGATAAAGCCAGGAATAGCAAATTCCATAAAATGTTCTCCTGTCCTTCCTAAGCGATAACAGGCAGTACAGAAGGAAGGAATATATCCATCACTAAGCAATTCATAAATTACATCATCTAAAGAACGACTATCTCCTATCATAAACTGCTCACGGTTTATATCTTGTTCATCATCAGCATCAGCATAACCATTTATCTCTATCTTAGTTCCAGCATCAATCTGTGAAACCCCTAATTTAATAGCTTCTCTTCTTAATTTAGCATCTTCACGTGCGGTTAAGATTAAACCAGTATAAGGAACAGCAAGTCTTAAGATAGCTATTATTCGTTTCAGTTCTTGGTCATTAACAAAGTGTTTATCATCTATGCTTACATTACTAGCTTCCTTTAATCTAGGAAAAGAGATTGTATGAGGACCAACATTGTACTTCTCTTCAAGGTGAATTGTATGCTCTAATAGTCCCATTACTTCATACTTCCAATCATATAGCCCAAATAATACTCCAATCCCTACATCATCAATTCCAGCTTCCATTGCCCTATCTAGTCCTGTTACTCGCCATTCAAAGTCTTTTTTAGGTCCAGAATGGTGTACCTTTTGATAAGTTTCATGATGATAAGTCTCCTGGAAGATCTGATAAGTTCCAATACCAACCTCTTTTAATTTCTTATAGCCCTCTACATCTAAAGGAGCAGCATTGATATTAACCCGTCTAATCTCTCCTTTATCCTCTCGAGTATCATACACAGCCTCTACAGTCTTGGCAATAAAGTCTGCATCATAATCTGGACTCTCTCCATAGACTAAGATAGAACGTTTCTGCCCTTTTTTCTCCATCGCCTTGACTTCTTCCTGCAATTCTTTAATAGTCAAAGTACAGCGATCAATTTCAGTATTAGAAGCCTTAAAACCACAGTATTCACAGTTATTGATACATTTATTTCCTACATATAAAGGAGCAAATAATACTATTCTATCACCATAAACTTTGTTCTTTAACTCCTCAGCACCTTTAAATATTCTCTCAATCCATTCTGGCTTGTCAGCTTGTAACAAAGTAGCCGTCTCTTCTAAAGATAATCTCTCTTTATTTAATGACTTATTAATAATTTGCTCTATCTTCTCTTCTGTCGGTTTTGCCTCTGCTAAAATCTCCTCTAACTTCCCATCATCAATAAAATCCTTTGACATATTTATCACTCCTCTTGAGATTTTTTTCACATTTATAAATAAAAAAAGACTTACCACAGAGATAAGTCTTGACATACTAGCCCTAAGACACTCTCTCCCTATGATTAGGATACCCCTTTCATTTAGAGAACTTGTATTAATATTTCACTTCATCCCTCTAAACCAGGAAAAATCCCAATCTATTAGGATGTTTCATGTGAAACATCAAGATATTCAGATTTAGTTATATTATACATCATGAAAAAGAAAGTTTCAAACAACTTCTTCCTATTTATCTAATACCTCAATGATTCTAGATAAGTCATCATTAGAATAATATTCAATAACTATCTTACCCTTCTTCTTGCCAGATTGTATTGCTACCTTAGTTCCTAAAATACCTCTTAACTTCTCTTCAACTATAGTTACGTTTGGATCTTTTTTAGTTGTATTTTTCTTCTTAGGTTGACTTGATTTACTCTTTAACCATTTAATCAATTTCTCAGTTTCTCTTACACTTAATTCTTTATCAATAATTTCTTGAGCTACTTCCTTCTGCAGATCAATATCTTCAATAGCCAATAATGCACGAGCATGTCCCATTGCTAGAGTTCCACGTGAAACATACTCTTTGATTTCATCAGGTAATTTTAATAATCTTAAAGAATTAGCTATACTAGAACGGCTTTTACCAACCCGTTTAGCCAATTGAGCTTGTACCAAATTAAAAGTATCAATTAATTGTTGATAAGCCTCAGCCTCTTCAATCGGATTTAAGTCTTTTCTCTGTAAATTTTCAATTAAAGCAATCTCCATCATCTGTTGTTCATCAATATCTGTAATAATTGCTTCTATCTCTTTTAGTTTTAAACTCTTAGAAGCTCTATATCTTCTCTCCCCTGCCACAATCTGATAACCTGAATCACTCTCAGCCTTTCTCACTATGATAGGTTGAATCAATCCATGCTCTTTGATAGACTGAGTCAACTCATCTAATTCCTCCTGATTAAAGATCTTTCTTGGTTGATAAGGATTAGGCTCAATCAACTTTAAATCAATCTTCTTTACCTGTGAATTCTCACCTTCTATTAACTTAGTATCGGAATTACTAATTAAAGCATTTAACCCTCTTCCTAATCTTCTTTTAGACACGCACAATCACTTCCTTTGCCAATTCTAAATATGCTTTAGCACCTGTAGATCTCTTATCATAGACATTAATCGGTTCTCCAAAACTTGGTGCTTCACTTAAACGTACATTTCTAGGAATAACAGTCTTATAAACCATCTGACCAAAATGATCTTTAACTTCATAGCTAACCTGCTCTGATAAATTTGTTCTAGAATCATACATTGTTAATAAAACACCATTTATATCGATATCAGGGTTTAATCCCTCTTTAATTAAGTCAATGGTACTTAATAGCTGACTTAATCCCTCTAAAGCATAATACTCACATTGAATAGGAATCAATACAGAATCAGCTGCTGCTAATGAATTCAAAGTCAATAATCCCAAAGAAGGAGGACAATCTATTAAGATATAATCATAATCTTCCTTTACCTCATTTATTGCATTCTTAACCTTATATTCTCTAGAGATACTCGATACCAACTCAATCTCTGCCCCTGCTAACTCTAAAGTTGCAGGAACAATATCCAACCCTTCTATAATAGTACTTTTCATTATTTCACTCAGCTTCTTTCCTTCTATTAGCACTCCATAGATGCAATCTTCTATCTTAGACTTGTCCACTCCAACACCACTAGTCGCATTCCCTTGAGGGTCTATATCCAATAATAGAACCCTCTTACCTAACTCTGCTAAATAACTTCCTAAATTGACAGTTGTAGTACTCTTTCCTACTCCACCTTTTTGATTAACAATTGCAATAGTCTTTCCCATCTTTTTCACCTCTTAACTCCAATTATTTTATCTAAAATTAATATCAATTACCTCTTCTGATAATCCATTTTATTCCTAATATACTATTAATAGTTCGTGAAATAAAGATAAATTCCTTTTGAGATAATTATAAATAAAATAATTTTAATTAGATATAGAGTTAAGAAGTTATAGATATTTTAAATAAATAGGAAGCAGATTATCTGCTTCCTATTTACTGACCTTAAATTTGCTAATAGCAAGAAGTTTATCATCAACATAAAAATAAATAGAATATTCTCCAAACAAGCTTGGTACCATAAACTGACTTTTATTCTTACTAATAAAACTAATATAGTCTCTAACTACAGAATCTGAAAAATCACTTAGATTCAAGTAATTAATTAATCTATCTTTGGGATCAAACCATTTAATTGAAATATCATGATTCTTATTATCAGGAATCCACTCAATATAGTATTGGACTCCTTTATGGTTACTTAAACTAAATTCATCTCTATATGTAACGGGAAAACCTTCTTTATTCAAACCTTCAGTTGTCAATAAAGTATTAATCCTTATCTGAGCAAATACCGATACTGAACTCACTGATAGGATTAAAAATAATAAAAAAAATTTGATTATGGCTCCTTTAATAAAATCCTTAAAATTAATTTGAAAAATATTATATCTAAACAATAAAATCACCCTTTCGGAAGATATAGCTATATCTATTTTCTCCAAAAGGGATAATTTTATAAATGATTATATATGTTCACATAGATGAGCAATTCTAAAGTAAGACTCAATGGAGATATTACTACATTAGTGGGAATCAGGAGTCAGGAACCAGTTATCAGTAAAACAGACTGATTCTAGATTCCCGATTCCTGACACGAAAGTGTTGTACTCTCTATAGCGACATTTTAAAATTAGCTGGCTATAAAGGTTTCTTCTTTGGCTTTCCTGCTCTTCTTGGATAATTATTAGGAGTAGCTACTACCTTATCGATAATTACTAAATTTCTCTCTGCATCTGTATAAGGCAAGTCTACCTCTACAACATCCATAATCATACCTCCCAAGATTTCAATAGCATTTGTCCCCTCTACTACCTCTTCTTTCACATTAGTACCACGCTGAGCAACAAAAGAACCCCCAACCTTAACAAAAGGAAGAGTATACTCAGATAATACATCTAATGAAGCTACTGCTCGAGCTAAGACATAGTCATATTTTTCTCGATATTTTTTATCTTGCCCATAATCTTCAGCTCGACCATGAATACACTCTACGTCCTTTAATCCAAGCTCTATAGCAACATGCTCTAAGAAGTTAATTCTCTTTTTTAAAGAATCAAGCAAAGTCACTTTTAAATCAGGATAGATAATCTTTAGAGGCATTCCTGGAAATCCAGCCCCTGTCCCTACATCAATAATTCTCTCATTACCATCTATATCCATACCTTCTACACAAGAAATTGAATCTAAAAAATGCTTAATTACAATCGCATCTGGCTCTTCTAGACCAGTTAAATTCATCTTTTGATTCCATTCATTTAAGATATCCATATAGTTAATAAATTGTTCCACTTGCTTTGCTGTTAATTCAATCCCAAACTGCTTTGCACCTTCTACTAACTTCTCCTTATAATCCACTAATCTCTCCCCTTACTTCTTTCTAGTTGTTCTAAATAGATAGTAAGTACTGAAATATCAGCTGGTGATACTCCAGAAATTCTGCCTGCTTGACCTAAAGATAGAGGCCTAATCTCATTTAACTTCTCCTTAGCCTCTAATCTCAAGCTCTTTACTTGGTTGTAATCTATATCTTCAGGTAATTTCTTATTCTCTAATTCCTGTTGCTTTTTAATCTGCTCTTGTTGCTTTTTAATATATCCTTCATACTTAAGCTGAATCTCTACCTCTTCTCTAACTGAATAAGGTAATCGAGGTCGATCTTGGTCCAACTTAGCTAAGACTTTATAACTTAACTCTGGACGTCTAATTAACTTTGCTAATGTCACCTTATTATTAATTTTGGTACTTCCCAATTGAACTAAATACTCCTGTACCCCTTCATCTGTTGGATAGATCTCTGTATTCTCTAATCGTTCTATCTCTTCCTTAATTGCTTCTTTTTTAGCTAAAAACCTTTGATATCTCTCTTCAGATATCAAACCTATCTCATATCCTAATTTAGTTAATCTCAAATCAGCATTGTCTTGGCGTAATACCAAGCGATACTCAGCACGAGAGGTCAACATCCGATAAGGTTCATGAGTACCTTTAGTTACTAAATCATCAATTAATACCCCAATATATGCCTCTGATCGTTTTAAAATAAAAGGTTCTTTACCCTGAATATCTAAGACCGCATTGATTCCAGCCATCAATCCCTGTCCGCCAGCCTCCTCATAACCACTAGTTCCATTGAGTTGTCCTGCTGTATAGAGATTCCTAATCATCTTAGTCTCTAAGGTTGGCTTTAAAGTAGTTGGATCAATGCAATCATATTCAATAGCATAGGCTGGACGAATAATCTCAGCCTGCTCAAAGCCAGGTAAGGTTCTTAACATCTCTACCTGTACATCAACAGGCATACTAGTAGAGAAACCAGATAAGTACATCTCATAGATATATTCTCCTTCAGGCTCTACAAATAATTTATGGCGACCTTTATGTTGAAACCTATATACCTTAGTCTCAATAGAAGGACAATATCGTGGACCCTCTCCACTAATATCACCATTGAACATTGGAGAACGGTCAATATTATCTAAAATAACTTTATGGGTGTCCTCATTAGTATGGACAATCCAGCAATCTTGTCTTTGAAGATTATTCTTGATATTATCATTTTCAAAAGAAAATGCAATCTTATCTTCAAATTCAGGTTGTAATTCCAACTTACTAAAATCTATAGTTCGCTTATCAACACGTGGTGGAGTTCCAGTCTTAAATCTAAAGAGCTTAAACCCTATCTCCTTTAGATTATCCGATAGAGCATTTGATGGGAATTGATTGTGAGGACCAGAGCTATATCTAGTCTCTCCAATAATAATCTCCCCCTTTAAGAAGGTTCCTGTAGTTAAAATAACCTTCTTAGCCTTAAAAGTTATTCCTGTCTTTATCTTAACACCAGTAACAGCACCATCTTCAACTATCAGCTCTTCTACCATAGCTTGGCGTACATCTAGATTCTCCTGCTCCTCTAAGACCTTCTTCATCTCAATATGGTACATCTTCTTATCTGCTTGAGCTCGCAAAGCATGGACAGCAGGACCTTTACCTGTATTAAGCATTCTAATTTGGATACAGGTCTTATCAATATTCTTGGTCATCTCTCCACCTAAAGCATCAATTTCACGGACAATATGGCTTTTAGCGGGTCCTCCAATGGCTGGATTACAAGGCATCAAGGCAATATTATCTAAATCAACAGTTAATGCTAAGGTCTTAGCACCCATTCTAGCAGCTGCTAAGGCGGCTTCACAACCTGCATGCCCTGTTCCAACTACTATTACATCATACTCTCTCATTCTTCTCCTCCTCTCTGCATCTCCTCTAAATAAATCATCAATACTGAAATATCAGCTGGAGATACCCCAGAAATCCTTGAAGCCTGTCCAATTGACATCGGTCTAATGTTATCTAACTTCTCTCGCGCTTCTTTTCTTAAATTAGTTAATTGGTGATAATCGATATCTTGAGGAATCTTCTTCTCCTCCATATATTTAAACTTATCAACTTGCTTTAACTGTCTACTGATATAACCACGATATTTAGTCTCAATCTCTAACTGTTCTCCTACCTCTTCATCTACCTCTGGAGCTTCTTGACTAAACCTCTTTAAATCCTTGTAACTAACTTCTGGTCTTTCAAGAATAGTAGCTAAACTAACGGCTTTCTTTAAGCCACCACTACCTAATTCCTCTAAAAGTCCACGAACCTCTTTAGTTGGAGTAACCGTTATTTCATTTAATTTAGCTAAGTTCTCTTTAATTGCAGTTCTTTTAGCTTCAACCTTATTATAATTCTCTTCACTGATTAATCCAAGCTTATATCCAATTGGGGTTAACCTTAAATCTGCATTATCCTGGCGTAAAATCAAACGGTACTCTGCTCTAGATGTTAACATACGATAAGGTTCACTAGTACCTTTAGTAACCAGATCATCAATCAATACTCCAATATAAGAATCAGAACGTTTTAAAATCAATGGCTCTTCACCTTTTATATCTAATACAGCATTAATCCCTGCCATTAATCCTTGAGCAGCAGCCTCTTCATATCCACTAGTTCCATTAAGCTGACCTGCTGTATATAAACCAGTTATAACCTTATTCTCCATCGTTGGCTTTAGTTGATATGGTGGAATATACTCATACTCTACTGCATAGCCTGGTCTCATAATCTCAGCCTTCTCTAACCCCGGAACACTACGGACAACCTTTAGCTGAATCTCTTCTGGCATACTTGTAGTTAATCCATTAAGGTAAAGTTCATTTGTATATAGGCCTTCTGGCTCAACAAAGACCTGATGGGTCAACTTATCAGGAAATCTCATAATCTTGCGGTCAATTGATGGACAATAGCGAGGACCACTCCCTTCCACAATCCCTGTTGATAAAGGGGAGTGTTCAATATTCTCTACCATCACCACTCTTGTCTCCTCTCCAGTATAGGTTAACCAGCAATCACGAGTCTCTCTTTCTTCATATTTTCTAAAAAAAGAAAACTTAAGTGGCTCTTGGGAGCTTGGATGAAGAGTCATCTTTTCAGGTTCTATAGTATTTCTATCTATTCTAGGTGGAGTTGCTGTCTGGAACCTCTCCAAACTAATTCCTGCTTCTTTCAAACTTTTAGCTAAATCAGTAGCAGCAAACTCCCCTTGCCTTCCTCCTGTATACTTAACATCACCAATAATAACTTTCCCATCAAGGGAAGTACCTGTAGTTAGGACTATTTTCTTAGCAGCATAGGTGACTCCAGTAATTGTTTTTATACCTTTTACTATATTATCTTCTATTACTAGATCTGTTACTATAGTCTGCTTTAAATCTAAATTCTCTTGCTCTTGTAAAACCTTAGTCATTTCAAATTGATACTTCTGCTTATCAGCTTGAGCTCTTAAAGCATGAACAGCAGGACCTTTAGATGTATTAAGCATTCTAATATTGATATAAGATTTATCTATATTCTTAGCCATCTCTCCACCAAGAGCATCTATCTCACGGACAATATGCCCTTTAGCAGGACCTCCTATTGATGGATTACAAGGCATTAAAGCAATATGATCAGCATTTAATGTCAAAATTAATGTTTTAGCACCCATCCTAGCAGCAGCTAAAGCTGCTTCACAACCAGCATGCCCTGCACCAACCACTATAATATCATAGTCTGTCATCATTACTCCTCCTATATAACAAGTTACTTATTACTATTATTTTTCTAAAAATCCCCTTCGAGTCTCAAGAGACTCTTCGTAGTCGTAATTCTTTATTATAAAATAATGAAGAATTACTTCCCTAGACAAAAATCAGCAAAAATTTGGTCGATAATATCCTCTCCAATAGTATCACCAGTAATCTCTCCTACCGCCTCCAAAGCAGCTCTTAAATCAATTGTAATAAAATCATTTGGTAAATCCATTTCAAAGGTCTTCTTCACATCTAATAACATCTGATAAGCCCTATCTAGAGCATTCTTATGCCTCATATTTGTAATTAAAGTCTGATCCTCATTTTTGACCTCACCACTAAAAACTAGATTAGAGATAACATCTTCTAACTCATCAATACCCTGATTTTCAACAGCTGCAGTCTTAACAATAGGTTTATCTTTTAAAATCTCTTCAATCTCTGTAAAATCTAACTTGCTATCAAGATCTAATTTATTAGCAATAATTACAGCATCTTTCTCTTTAATTGAATTCATTAATTTACGATCTTCTGCTGTAATCCCTTGATGAGCATCTAACACTAATAAGACTAAATCAGCCCTATTTAAAAACTCTTCAGACCTCTCTACACCTATTTTCTCTACAATATCCTCAGTATCACGAATTCCTGCTGTATCAATAATTTTAACTGGGATACCATCAATATTAATTACCTCTTCAATAATATCTCGTGTAGTTCCTGGAATCTCAGTAACAATCGCTCTCTTCTCTCTTAGCAAAGCATTTAATAAACTAGACTTACCGACATTAGGTCGCCCAATAATAGCAGTTTCTATTCCCTCTTTTAATATCTTCCCTTTTTGGCTTGTCTTTAATAACTTATCTACCTTCTTAGCTATTCCATCTATTCTATCAGAAAGCTCATCAGAATTAAAGTCTTCAATCTCATCTTCAGGAAAATCGATAGTAGCCTCTAAATGGGCTAACAATTTAATTAAATCTTGTCTAATCTCTCCTACTTTTTGAGAAAGTCCTCCTTCTAATTGGTTGATAGCAACCCTTAACCCAGTTTCAGTTTGAGAACGAATTAAATCGATAATAGCCTCTGCTTGGGCTAAGTCTATCCTTCCATTTAAAAATGCCCTTTTAGTAAATTCCCCTGGGTCAGCTAAACGAGCCCCTTCTTTTAAAACCAAATCTAAAACCTTTCTTAAAGGAACCATCCCTCCATGACAATTTATCTCAACAATATCTTCAGTCGTATAGGTTTTGGGAGACTTCATCACCAAAGTAATAACCTCATCGACAATCTCCTCTGTTGAATTAACTATATGCCCATAATGGGCTGTATAACTATCAACCTCCAATAAGCTTTTACCTCTAATACTTCTAAAGATTTTATTGACAATTTCAATCGCTTCTGGGCCACTAACTCTTATAATTCCGATTCCACCTTCACCAATAGCAGTGGAAATAGCAGCAATTGTATCTTTAACATACATATTTATCACCTCTAGTTTATAAGTTACCCAAATTTATTTTTTCAATAAATAATTAAACAGACCCAGTATTTTAAAATACTGGGTCCCCAAATTATTGCTTTACAATAACTACTTTACGATAAGGCTCCTTGCCTACACTATAAGTATTTATATCAGATTTATTATGCAAAGCAGCATGAATT
>Ga0163226_1000008_pt1 | contig 43931 bp, 39 predicted proteins | sample MSEWel2016_07_13_2_FD_113144 | JGI IMG/M metagenome (GOLD analysis project Ga0163226, IMG submission 113144) | Subsurface microbial communities from deep shales in West Virginia, USA - MSEEL Well Study Marcellus 5H_2016_07_13 ...
AATAATAATTATATTTTCACTTAATCTTTTATTGGTATTTATTCGTGTAGATTCGTGGCAAAAAATAAGATTTTAAATTTCTTTTTAGGGTTGTTTATCTATATAAGTCTATGAATTTAAGTTAAACTTTATAGAGATAGTGGGACACTTTCGTGTCAGGAATCGGGAACCTGGAATCAGTCTATTTTACTGATAACTGATTCCTGACTCCTGATTCCTAAAAGTGTCCCAATCCCCCATATTATAAAACTCTCTAAAATTAATTGCTAGTATCATAACTAATATACAAAAGGATTTTTTAAGTTATTTCTAGAATTTATTATTAAAGAATATGTTGAATTGGCTAAAGAGAGATAAGCTTGAATAATTTTAGTTAAATGTTGCTAATAAAATCAAATAAAAGGAGAGAGATGATGAAGAAGATAATTTTATTACTGGTAGTAGTATTATCATTGAGTTTGCCAGCTTATGCTGTTAGTAGTACTAAAAATTTATCAGAAGCAGATGGAGTAGAAGGTTTAAACCTTCAAGTAGAATCGCCACAATGGAGTGATCAAGTAATTTACTTCATATTAACAGATAGATTCAATGATGGAGACCTAACTAATAATGACCAAGGGGTAGGTGAATATGATCCTACCAATAATGATTATTATAGTGGAGGGGATTTGCAAGGGATTATAGATCAGGTAGATTATATCAAGAATTTAGGAGCAACAGCAGTCTGGATAACACCTCCAGTTGCTAATCAATGGTTTGATCCGTGGGTAAATGTCACTGGCTATCATGGCTATTGGGGGGTTAACTTCAAAGAGGTGGATAAGCATTATGGTACTCTAGATACATATAAAAAACTATCTAGTACCTTACACAATAATGGAATGTATCTAATCCAAGATATAGTTCCTAACCATACAGGAAACTTCTTTACTTATAAAGATGATAAGTATAATCCAGATAATAAGGGTGAAAACTTTATCTTAAATAAAGAGTCAGAGCCTGTAGCAGAACCTACTCAATATCCCTTTAATCTGAATAATTATAAGAAGAAAGAAGACCGTGAAGCTAATATATACCATTGGACTCCCAAAATCAATAATTTTAAAGATGAATCTCAAGCAGAGACCTATCAGATGAGTGGTCTTGATGATATCAATACAGAGAATCCACTGGTTAGAAGGGTATTAAGAGATTCCTATGGCTATTGGATAAAAGAGGTTGGAGTCGATGGATTTAGGGTAGATACCGTTAAGTATATTGAACATGATTTCTGGCATGATTTTATCCATTCTCAAGATAAGCAAGCACCAGGAATAGCTAATGTAGCTCAGAAGCTAGGAAAAGATAACTTCTTAATCTTTGGTGAAATTTTTGAATCGTCTGAGCCATTAAAGGACAATGGGGATAAGAAAGTAACCAGTTATTTAGGAACTGATCAGAAGCCCGAATTACCAGCAGTGCTGAATTTTCCCTTGCATGTAACTTTAAGAAGAGTTTTTGCTGAAGGTAAGCCAACCCATTACCTAAGTTATCGTTTAGGAATTACTATGAATCCTAAATATTATAAAGACCCATATACAACTCCACTATTTATAGATAACCATGATATCGCTAGATTCTTGGAGAAGGGTTCTCGTCAGGCAATGGAGCAATCATTGATGTTTATGTTCACTATCCCAGGTATTCCTGTTATTTACCAAGGGACAGAACAGGAATTTACTATTCAACGGGCTGCGATGTTTGCTCAAGGTGTTGACTCTGGAGGCATAGATCACTTTAACCAAGAGGCAGAGATGTATCAATTTATTAAGAAATTAGCAGAACTTAGAACTTCTAATAGATTATTCACTAGAGGAAGTATTGAAGTGTTGCAGGATAATCATTCAGGAGCAGGTGTATTTGCTTATCAAAGAGAGTATAAAGGGAAGAAGGCTCTAATAATCTTCAATACAGCCGATAAGAGAGTATTAATGAGTAATTTAGATACAGGATTAGCAGCAGGAACAAAGCTTACAGCTCTTGTGCAAAGGGGAGGTATTAAAGAGTTAGTAGTTGGAGCTGATGCTAAGGTTACTATGGAGCTCCCGCCTAGAGCAGGATTAATCTTAGTACCCAAAGATCAGCCAACAGAGTTAGTCAAGGAGGATAATCAGCAAATAACTGTTGATACTAAGATAAATGGGAAGGTTTTCACTAAAGATATTGAGTTAGAAGGTAAGATTGAAGGGGAGATTAGTCAACTAGAGATTGTAGTTGATGGCAATTTAGACCATGCTATGTCAGTTGAAATTACTAAAGATGGAAGCTGGCAAGCAACACTACCGATTCATGACTTTGCTTTAGGTGAGAGTATCCATCAGTTGGTAGTTTATGCTCCAGAGCAGAAGGTGGTGTCTAATAACTTTAACTTTAATACTAACAATATGGAAGAAAAAGGAGTTAGTCTTGAGGTTACAGACCCTAAGGGTGATGACAAAGGCTTAGATAATAACTATACCTTACCACAGGATAGTAGCTTTGGTGCACAGATGGATATTAGGAAGGTAGAGGTAATACCCCTTGGAGGAAATCTAAAGGTCAAGTTGACTATGGGAGAGATAAGTGATATCTGGAAGCCTGATAATGGTTTTGACCATGTACTCTTTAATATATTTATAGATTTAGATAATGGAGTAGGGGCAGAGGTCTTGCCTAAATTAAATTCTAAAGCCCCAGCAGGATTTAAATGGGATTATCTAGCTTTTGTAGATGGCTGGAATAATGCCTATTATTCTGCTAAAGGAGCCACAGCTGAGAACTATGGAACTTCAGTAACACCAGCACCTAAGATAAGTACTAATAAAGATGAGAAGACGATTGAATTTAACTTCAAGGCCCAGTCCTTTGCCCATTTAGATAGCTTAGCAGGAGCAAAGATATATATAACAACTTGGGATTTTGATGGTTCTCAGGGGATGTTAAGACCATTAACTACAGAAGGTGGAACATGGATTTTTGGAGGAAAAGATGATAAACAAGATTCTCTGATTGCCGATGATACAGAAGTGATAACTATTAAAAATTCAGGAAACCCTAAATATATAGATAATGAGATAAGAAATCAAGAAATAGAGGAGTTCAAGGAAGAAGTAGAGAGTAAGGATAAGACTAATAAGAAGCTAGCTATTGAAACGGTGCATTTAGTTGGTACTATCAATAATTGGGATTTTGAGCAAGGAAGGATGGAGAGAGTATCAGCAGGTATCTATCAACTAGAGATAACAGCACCAGCACCTAGTAAAGAGGCTTGGATACCAGCTCCGAAGAATCAAGCCTTCAAATTTGCTACAAATGGAAGCTGGTCAACTAATGGTGGTGGACCTGCTTATATTGGAAGCGAGGGTAAATTAAAAGAGGACAGGGGAATGGGTAATATTTATGTATCATTAGAAGAAGGAACAAAGTATAGAGTTAAAGTGAATTTTAATAAGATGACGTATTCTATTAAAAGGGTTGATGAGTAAATTTATTTTCTTCAATCTTTTTCTAAATAGCTAAAAAGTAATATTTCAAGTAGCATGATTGCGATACCTAATCGTAATTATGCTACTTTTATATTATTGTTATAGTTATCTTCAAATCTGTAGATTCGTGGCAAAAATAAGGTTTTGAATTTATTTTTTAAAGTTGTTTATATATGGAGATAGATTTATTAAAATTATTTTTGATAAAAATATGTAAATTAATAGAATTTAAACCATTTATATACTATAATATAAATAAGCCATAATAGTTTTTGGATAAAATAAGTAAATAAACAATTATAATTTAACTCTATTGGATTGGCTAAAAATATATTTTGAATACTTTAGCAGGGGAGGTATAAAGTAGGGAGATGGATAAGCTAAAATATGGAGAGTTAAGGGATAAGTTAGAAATTTTAATGCAAGAGCTTGTAGAAATTCTTGCATTAATAACTGATAGTGAGCCGGACAGAATTTCTTTATCTGATGAAGGTAGCAAAGAGGCGATTATTAGAGCAGAACAAACAGAGTCAAAAGAATTACCCCAAAGGTCTCTTAATAGGATAAGTAAATTCAAAGAAGAAAGACAGGTAGGGTGGTTTGTAAAAGAATCAACTCCAGAGATGAAAGAGATTATGAATAAAGTTATTAAAAAGGTAGTCAAATTAGAGGAGAAAAGAATAATTATTTAATTTTAAAGTTAAGCGAAATACCGTTTATAAGTAAAATTTATCCTTATTTTTACAATCATACTCAGCCCCAAAGACTAATAAATATTACTAAAGAATGTGGGGTGAGTTTATGAGAAGAGTAAAAATTATTATAGGTATTACTTTGATTTTACTATGTCTTCTTTCTCAAACTGTTTTAGCTATAGATAAGCCTGAATTTGATCTTCAGACCAAGTCAGCGATTTTGATCGATGCTAAAAGTGGTAGGGTACTTTATGAGAAGAATGCCCATCAAAAATTACCACCAGCCAGTGTAACCAAGATTATGACCATGCTATTGGCGATGGAGGCTGTTGATGAAGGGCGAGTAAAGTGGGATGATAAGATATCTACTAGTGAGTTGGCTGCTAAGATGGGAGGTTCACAGATCTGGTTAGAGCCTGGAGAGGAGATGACCTTTGAACATTTAATTAAGGCAGTAGCTGTTGTTTCGGCTAATGATGCCTGTGTAGCTATTGCTGAGCATCTTTATGGGACAGAGGAGAACTTTGTTAAAGCAATGAATGATAAGGCAAAAAAATTGGGTTTAGAGAATACTTATTTCTATAATACCAATGGACTACCACCAACAGATCCTGATGTACAAGGAAATTATACTACAGCAGCTGATGTGGCAAAGATGTCTTTAGAGCTATTGAAGCATCCTAAGATATTGAAGTTTACATCAATCTGGATAGATCATATCAGAGATGGGGAGAGTTTTTTAAGAAATACTAATAATCTAGTCCGTTTCTTCAAAGGGGCTGATGGATTAAAGACAGGATATACCCAAGAGGCAGGTTTTTGTGTATCGGCTACAGCCAAAAAGGATGGAATGAGATTTATCGCAGTAGTGATGAATGCACCAAACTCTAAGGTTAGATTCAATGAGGCTAGAAGTTTATTAAATTATGCCTTCAGTATCCATCGTTCTGTTGATATTGTCAGTAAAGGCGAGGTAGTCAGTAAGGTCAAGGTCTTTAAAGGTGAGTTACCTGAGATAGATGCAGTGGCTAAGGAAGATTTGAAGATATCGGTGATGAAAGGTGAAGAAAAAGAGGCGGTCAAACAGACCAGATTGAATAAAGAGGTAGTTGCTCCTGTCAAAGTAGGCGATAAGGTAGGAGAGATAGTTGTATTGAAGGGAGAAGAGGTATTAGGACGTGTCGATCTAGTAGCAAATGAGGAGGTAGCTAAAGCCAACTTCTTTAAGATCATACTACAATTATTCAAGAAATTTATCAGTAATATTATGAATATCTTTGAATAGAGGCTGATCTTTATCAGGCATCCTGAGGGGTGTCTTTTTTCTTTGAGGGACATAAATTGTAAATATAGAATTACTTATTATTGTTTTTTATACTTTAATTCAAATAAATAGTATTATATAATATTAATACCATAAGTGGTTTTTATTAATATAAAAAATGCTTTTATTGAAGTAGGTGATATTTATTATGTTTAACTATATGTAATCAGACCGTTATACAATTAGATAAAGATAGTGTAATAACTAAAAATTAAATATAAATTGAGGTGGTTTTATGAATTTTGATATAAAAAATAAATTTTTAATATTAAATATTCTGTTTTTGTGTCTAATATCATTTATATTTATGAGTGAACTTCCAGTAATGAGTTCGGGTTTCTTATTAAGAGTAATTTCATATGTTGTAGTTTTTATAGTTATTCAATTTAAAATAACAGGATGGCGATATACTTCTTTAGTAACTTTAATGTTTATTTATAGTCTTAATTATTTTTTTATTTCTCCTATTATGTATTATAGTTCAATTAATAACTATAATATTTATATAATGTCTTTAGTTATTAATAATTTTATCTTAATTATCATTTTATATTTTATTCTCAAGAAAAGTAATGAAAATATAGATGAGGCTATCAAGATTTCTAACATTAAAAATTTTAATTTTAAGAAGGCTCTTAAAATAGGTTTTTTATTTTGGATTATAATGACATTTATAAATGCAATTATTTATTTTTCAGGTATAAGAAATTTATTTAGTATATTATCAACTTATCTAATCAATTTAAGACCAGTTGTTCAAAAGTTTTCATTAGAGGGATCCATATCTAGCTGGACTATTTTTATTGATATAATAGTTAAACTTTTACTATTGCCAATATTTGAAGAAGTCTTTTTTCGAGGATTTTTATTTAATTTCTTAGAAGATAAATTAGGATTTACAAAATCAGCACTGTTAAGCTCAATCTTTTTTGCTACTCTTCATCCAGTTAAATTTATACCACATATCTTTTTTTCTGGATTAGGCTTAACCTATATTTATAAACGTGAAAAGAATTTATTATATCCTATAATGGCTCATAGTATATATAATTTTATAGGGTAGTAGCAAGAGTAGTGTTTTAATAATAATATTTGTGAAATATTAGAGGTCTACCAGTATGAAAATATTATTTATTATAAACAAAATTAATATGAATAATTCAAAGGACAAATAAATTTATTTGTCTTTTTTTAATCTCTTGCAGGAAAAAAATGGTTAATGTTGAATTGATAAGGAGAAAGGAGTGAGGAGAATGAAGTTATCATTTAAAAAATATAATAATGAGTTAGTTGTTAGACCCTATGGAGAGTTTGACTTACATACTGTAGATATTTTTAAAGAGAAGCTAGAGCAGAGATTGACAGAAGATATCAACGGGATAATTCTAAACTTAGATGGGATTAAATTCATTGATAGTTCTGGACTAGGGGCTATCATTGGTACATATAAGAGAATTAGCAAGAAAGGGGGAGTTTTAGCAATAGCTAAAGCCACTCCTCAAGTAGAGAGAATATTTGAAATATCAGGGATTTTAAAGATTATTAAGTTATATCCTTCGGAAGCAGAAGCCTTAGATAATATTGTAGGGAGGTAAGATAATGGAGAATAAGGCTAGATTAGTAATTGATAGTTTATCAGATAATATTGGATTAGCTAGGGTGACGGTAGCATCCTTTGCATCACAGCTAAACTTTACTTTAGCAGAGTTAGAGGAGATTAAGGTAGCAATTTCAGAGGCTGTATCTAACTCCATTATTCATGGATATCAAGGTGAAATAGGTGAGATAGATATTTCAATGAGAGTGCATGAGCATCAATTGGAGATAATAATAGAAGATCAAGGTTGTGGAATTGAAGATATTAAAACTGCTTGTGAGCCAGCCTATACAACTGCTGATAGAATGGGTTTAGGTCTTGTCTTTATCGATTCTTTTATGGACAAGTTTGAGATAGCGTCTAAGGTCAATCAAGGTACTAGATTAAAGATGGTTAAGATTCCAGTCCAGGAGCAAAAACAGGTTAATTAGGAGCTGACAAGATGAATAGCTTATCAAATATAAATATTGATAATCATAAACTATTAACCGAAAATGAGACTAAGAGGTTAATATCCTTAAGTCAGCAAGGTGATAGGAGCGCTAAGGATGAGTTGATTAAGCATAATTTGAGGTTGGTGATGAAGATAGCTCATCGTTTTAAGAATAGCGGGTACTCTATTGAAGATATCTTTCAGATTGGAAGTATCGGTCTAATCAAGGCGATAGATGGTTTTGATCTTAGTAAACAAGTAAAGTTCTCCACCTATGCTGTCCCTTTGATTATTGGTGAGATTAAGGTCTTCTTGCGTGATGATAATATTGTCAAGGTCAGTAGAAGTGTTAAAGAAACGGCTTATAAGATTAAGAAGATAAAAGAAGGTTTGGAACAAAAAATCAATAGAGAGCCAACTATTCAAGAGTTGAGTGAGGAAGTAGGTTTATCAGCTGAAGAGATAGTTTCAGCCTTAGAGGCTGTACAAGCCCCCAAATCAATTTATGAGCAGGTTTATCAAAGAGAAGGAAGTAGTTTAGAATTAGCTGATCAGTTAGTCGATAATGAAGATTATTATAATGATAAATTGAACTTATTAGCTTTGAATCATGTTTTAAAAAAATTGGATAAGCGCTCACAATTAATAATTAAATTAAGATATTTTGAAGAGAAATCCCAAAGCGAGATTGCTAAAGTACTTGGCTTATCCCAAGCCCAGATCTCAAGGTTAGAGAAGAATATTTTAAAATTAATAAGAAGTGAGTTATAGAAAAAGCACAGGTGCTAAACCTGTGCTTTTTGTATTAAATTTAAATTACTTACACATAATAGAGTTAGAAATCAGAAGATAGACTAATTGACAATATAGATACTAACAGTTAATGGATATATTACGACATTTGTAGGAATCAGTAGTCGGGAACCAGTTATCAGTAAAACAGACTGATTCCAGATTCCCGATTCCTGATACGAAAGTATCGTACTATTTATTGTATTACCTTTCATTCAACAAAGGAGAGGATGTAGATGATATTTGAAATCAGTTTAAAAAGAGTAATCTACTTAGTTATATTTTTAGCTCTGCTTTTAGTCAATTGGTTCTTATGGGACAATTTCTTTATAAAAAAAGAACTCTCTCCTAGAGCTAAAAAGGTCTTTAATTACCAAAAGACTAGGATAAGAAGTGTTTATAATGAGTGAAGAGTTAGAATGTATAAAAGAAGAGATTTTTTTAAGGGTAAAAAGGGTAGTTAAAGCTCAACCCAATCAGACCTTAGTACTTGCTGATTTGGCAGAAGTCATTACCAACAAAGATCTACAAGATCAACTAGAGCAGGTTAAAGTTAAAGAGGTAACTAAAAAAGCTGGTCAATCGATGATTATTACAGCTTTAGAGATTATCAGAGCTATCAAGATTAATTTTCCACAAGCTGGTATAGAGCATTTAGGGGAAGCTGATGTAATTGTAGATATCAAAGATACCTCTCAAAGGAATTTAACAGATAATCAGCCTTCAAAGCTATATGTATTTGCAATTGGAGTTATACTCTTTTTTGGAGCAGCTATGGCTATTATGAATTTTCATGCCGATGTCAGTATGGTTAAGGTTCATCAACAGATTTATAAGTTAATTATGGGTAAGTCTAAAGAAAACCCCCTCTTGCTTAATATTCCTTACTCTATAGGATTAGGTTTTGGAATGATCATCTTCTTTAACAAAATCTATAAGTATAAATTTAATAAAGATGATCCCAGCCCTTTGGAGATAGAGATGTATCTGTATAAGAACAAAGTCAATCAATTTTCTTTACATCAAAAGACTGAATTAGCTAAAAATAATGACTAATAATTAAGTAGTATTAGGTGGGGTTAAATGAAAGCAATTCTTTTAATTCTAATTGGTTTTTCTGAAGGGGTTATAGTGGGGGTGGCCTTAGTTGCTTTTTTAATGGTGTTAGATGTAATTCCTCGTTTGATAGATTTAAGTAATTCTGAAAACTCTATATTTTTATATCAAAAATTGATAGTATTAGGGTCAATATTTGGAGTAATAACAGATTTTTTTAATCTAACTCTCCCTAATATTTTCTTTATTAATAAATTGTTAGTTATTATTATAGGATTTATCTTTGGTACATTTATTGGATTGGTAGCTGCTGCTTTAACTGAAACTCTAAAGGTATTACCACTTTTGAGTAAGCGTTTAGGTTTAAAGGATTATATGGATGAACTATTATTTATTATTATCTTAGGAAAGGTGATAGGCTCTTTGGTCTATTGGTTATTTCCGACATTGTGGTTTGCAGGGTGAGAGCAAAATATAGTCATACTTAAATTTAAGATAATAAGTGTGATTTAATGGGGATATTGCGACACTTTTAAAATTAGCGTGAGTGGGTGTGTGAGTGTGAGTAAACCCCAATAAAAAGAAGTTTTACACACACTTACACTCATAGCTCACACTCGACACAAAGTGTCGCACTATCTCTATATAATGTTATATTTAATCAATCTTATAAACATTGACATTTGTTAAAGCTAAACACAGGAGGTTTTAAATGGGGACAATAGATAAAACACCACAAGAATATCAAAAGTTGATAAAAAAACATCAGCTTACAGACTCTAAGGTTAAAAACTTCTTTTCAGCTTATTTGATAGGTGGACTAATATGTCTTTTGGGACAGGTGATTATCAATGTATTAATCAGCACTGGTATACCTAAAGATAATGCAGGTGCATATGCTACAATTTCTTTGATTTTTATTGGAGGGCTCTTAACAGGATTAGGAGTCTATGATGAGATTGCTCAGTTTGCTGGGGCAGGAACTATTGTTCCTATTACAGGCTTTGCCAATGCAATTGTTTCTCCAGCTATTGAATCAAGGCAAGAGGGTTATATCTTAGGGCTGGGTGCAAATATATACTCTATAGCAGGACCAGTATTGACTTATGGAATGCTATCTGCATTTTTGATTGGATTGTTTAAATTATTACTATAATTTGGAGGAATAGATAATGAAGAAATTAGGAAAACAGACAGTTCAATTCGATAATCCTCCTCAAATTATATCATCGGCATCAGTTGTTGGTAATAAGGAGAGTCAAGGACCTTTAGGGGATTACTTTGATCAAGTAATCAGTGATGGGTATAATAATCAATCAACTTGGGAAAAAGCCCAGATGAAGATGACAGAGGATGTGGTAAATAATGCTTTAGATAAGGTTAATTTAGCTAAAGAAGATATAGATTTTTTATTAGCTGGAGATTTATTAAACCAGATTGTAGCTTCTAATTTTGCTGCCCGCAAATTTCCAGTCCCCTTCTTGGGCCTTTTTGGAGCTTGTTCAACGATGATTGAGGCAATGGCTGTAGGCTCTATGATGATAGATGGAGGAATAGCAAATCGGATAATTTCTTTTACTTCTAGCCATTATCAGGCTACTGAAAGGCAGTATAGAACTCCTAATGAGTATGGAGATAAATATCCTCCTTATAAACAATGGACTGTAACAGGAGCAGGGGCAACAATTTTAAGTAATGAGACTGGTGGGGTAGCACTTACTATGGCTACTTTGGGTAAAGTAATAGATTTAGGTGTTAAAGACCCAAAGGATATGGGTTCAGCTATGGCGCCAGCAGCTGCCGATACTATCTTAAACCATTTAGAGGACAGTGACCGTAGCCCTAGTGACTATGATTTGATTATTACTGGGGATTTGGGGCAGGTAGGAAAGAATCTAACAATAGAGTTATTAGCAGAACAAGGTTGTGATGTTACTAAGAACTTTGATGATTGTGGAGTAATGATCTATAACTCTAAGCAGAAAGTTGGAGCTGGTGGAAGTGGTTGTGGCTGTTCGGCAGTGGTAGCAGCCTCTTATCTCTTACCTCAGATAATGTATGGCAATTTCAATCGAGTCTTATTATTAGGAACTGGTGCATTATTAAATCCTATGACCTTCTTACAAGGGGAGAGTATTCCTTGCATTGCCCATGCAGTAGTCTTAGAAAGAACGGGTCATCTAACTGAAGGTATTGGTCGTCCTAGTGTTCAGGATAATCTAGCGACCAAGATTGAAGCTACTAAGATTGAAGATTTGAGTCAAAGTGAGGGATAAACTATGGATTTGTATTTAATGTCATTTTTAGTTGGTGGTTTAATCTGTGGACTGAGCCAATTGTTTTTAGATTATACTAATTATACACCTGCTCATTTACTGGTAACTATGGTGGTAACAGGAGCTGTTTTAACTGGTTTGGGAATATATGATTATTTAATTGATATAGCAGGTGCAGGTGTTACTGTTCCTGTGATGAATTTTGGTTATATTCTGACTAAAGGAGTATTAAATGAGGCTCAAAAAGGTGGGTTTTTAGGTTTATTTGCTGGTGTCTTAGAGGTAGGAAGTATAGGAGTTAGTGCTTCAATAATTATTGGGTTTTTAATGGCAGCAATCTTTAGACCCAAGGAATAGTGTTTATAAAAAATAACACTATAGAAGGATAATGCGATACTTTTTATAATGATAAATTTACTAGCCACAGGTTTCAACCTGTGGTGACGGTGATATTTTACACTACGGGTTAAAACCCGTAGCTAAAACTTAATTATTTATTTTGAATATTAGTTCTTTTAAATCCGAATAATAAGGGGAGAAAATTATTGGATAAAAAAAGAGTAATAGTAGTGACTGATGGTGATTCGACTGCACAAAAAGCTGTAGAAGAGGCTAGTAAAAATTTAAATCTAAGGGTAATTTCTAAATCTGGAGGGAATCCTACTCCTTGTTCAGGTAATAAGTTAATTTCTTTGATTCAAGATTGTCCTACAGATCCTGTTGTAGTCATGTTTGATGATGAAGGTAACTTCAATTGTGGCAAAGGTGAACATGCTATGGAAAAAGTCATGGACTCTGAAGATGTAGAGATTTTAGGAGTAATTGCAGTAGCATCTAATGCCAAAGATGTAGAAGGTGTACACCCTGATTGCTCTATAACTAGAGAAGGAAAATTAGTAACTAGACCTGTTGATAAGGAGGGAGAAGCTGAAAAGAAAGGGCATGTAATCTTAGAAGGTGATACCGTTGACATACTTAATAGCTTTGATGATGATCTATTGATTGTAGGCATAGGAGATGTAGGTAAGATGTCTGGCAAGGATAATTGTGAGCTTGGAGCTCCTATTACTACTAAAGCCTTAGAGGAGATTTTAAAGAGGAGTGGAGTTGATGGCAGAAAAAAAGACTAAAATTAGCAAGAAGCTCAGTGAAAACTTACTGATTATTAAAGATAGAGTAGATGGACCAAAGACTTTTGATTTTATCAATCGAGATTTTAAGATTGGTCATAAAGATGTTAGCTTAATCTTTATTGATGGTCTAACCAATGGTGACTTAATAAACAGGATAATGGAATATTTGATGGAAACTGAACCAGAAGATTTAAGTGTTGATGCTATTAAAAAACTACTAGAAAGTCGTGTTACTATCCATGAGGTAGCCCTTGTAGATAATATAGATGATTTAATGAATGAAGTCTTAGCTGGACCCCAAGCTTTATTAATTGAAGGCGAAGATAAGGCAATTATTATAGATGCTAGAACTTGGATGTCTCGGGGTCCTCAAGAGCCAGAATTAGAAAAGGTAACTAGAGGTCCTGAGGATGGTTTTATTGAGACTATGCTCTTTAACCTACAGATGATTAGAAGAAGAATTCGTGATCCCAAGTTAAGAGCAGAGGCTTTGCGAGCAGGAAAGCGGTCTCAAAATGATATAGCAGTAGTCTATATTGAGGATATAGCCGATACAGAGCTGGTGGAAGAGGTCAAAAGTAAAATTGAGAAGATTGATGTAGATGGACTACCTTTAGCTGATAGAACTGTACAGGATTTCTTGACAGGTGATACTATAAATCCTTTACCTAAAATTAGATACAGCAATAGGCCTGATATTGTCAGTGCCCATTTATTTGAAGGTAAGATCTGTGTTTTAGTAGATAATTCACCAACAGCCTTACTCTTACCAGCTACCTTTTTTGACCATACCCAAACCTTAGAAGATTATCGCCAGTCTACTATAACTGGAACATATCTCTCTTTACTTAGATTTTTTGCAATATTTCTTTCTCTAATTTTACCACCATTATGGTTGACTTTGGCATATGGACCTGAATGGTTACCTAAGAGTTTAGAGTTTATCGGAGCAGAGCAGTTAGGTAAAGTTCCAATAGGAATACAGTTTATCTTAGCAACCTTAGGTATTGATTTGGTTCGGATGGCATCAATACAGACTCCTAGCTCTTTAGCTACCTCACTAGGTTTGATTGGGGCTTTGATGTTGGGGGAGTTTGCTGTAAAGGTAGGAGTATTCAGCCCAGAAACCATTCTCTATATGGCTATTGGAGGGATAAGTAACTTTGTTATACCAGGCTATGAATTAGCGTTAACGATAAAACTATTACGATTATTTTTGATTGTATCGGTAATTTACTTTAGATTACCTGGATTGATTATTGGATTAATGTTAATCTTTTTATTATTTGCTTTTAGTAATTCTTTTGGTATTCCTTATTTATGGCCACTTGTTCCTTTCAATTGGCAAGCATTAAAGACCTATATTTTTAGACAATCAATCCTAACTTTAAGAAGAAGAAGACCTAATATTAGACATGTTAAGGATAAGACCAGAAAAGGTAATAACTAGATGAATATTAAGGAGTTGGTTTAGTGAAACCTAAAATAGGTATACCACAAGCTTTGCTATACCATAGATATTATCCAGCTTGGAATAAGTTCTTTGAAGAGTTAGACTGTGAAGTAGTAGATTCTAAGGTCTCTACTAAAGAGACAGTAGATGCTGGAGTTAGGTTGGCAGTAGATGAAGCCTGTCTACCTGTCAAATTATTTTTAGGTCATGTTCAATACCTAAAAAATAAGGTTGATTATTTATTTGTTCCTAGAGTTGTCAGTATAGAATCTAAAGAGTATTTATGCCCTAAATTTATGGGGTTACCTGATATGGTAAGATATAATATTGATGATTTGCCGACTATAATTGATACTACTTTAAATTTAAGAGATAGCAAAATAAATCTATTCAAAGCAGCATTAGAGGTAGGAGAGGTATTGGGCAAGGGTACTTGGCAAGTCAATAAAGCATTATGGAAGGCCTTAAGAGAGTTAAGAAAGTATAGAAGTGAGAGGAAAGGTAAGATCAATTCTAAAGCCAACTATAAGATTGGGGTTTTAGGTCATGAGTACATTATCTATGACCCTCATATTAGTATGAACTTAATAGCTAAGCTAAGGAAGATGGGAGTAGAAGTTATAACAGCAGAGATGCTATCAAAACCAGCCTTAAAGAAGGGGGTAGCACATCTATCAAAGGATATGTTCTGGACATTAAGTAAACAGATGTTAGGAGCAGGACATCACTTTTTTGATCGCAATGACATAGATGGAATTATTCAATTAACAGCTTTTGGCTGTGGACCAGATTCTTTGGTTGGAGAGATGATAGAAAGAGAGGCAAAGCGAAGAAGAAAGCAACCCTTTATGACCTTGAATTTAGATGAACATACTGGTGAAGCAGGGTTACTGACTCGTTTAGAAGCCTTTATAGATATGATCAAGTGGGAGGGGATATAAATGAAGGTGACATTTCCCCATATGGGAACTATGTCGATTGCTGTTAAAACTCTATTGATAGAATTAGGATTAGAGGTTGTACTACCACCTCCTATTACTCAAAAGACTTTAGATTTAGGTGTTAAAAATTCTCCTGAATTTGCTTGTCTACCGCTTAAGTTGAATATAGGTAATTATATTGAAGCTTTAGAAACTGGAGCAGATACGATTATTATGGGGGGAGGTATTGGGCCTTGTCGTTTTGGCTATTATGGTGAGGTACAAAAGGATATATTAAGGGACTTGGGTTATGACTTTAATATGGTCATCTTTGAGCCACCACAAGGTCATTGGAGAGAGTTTTATAAGAGTTTGAAATTATTATTAGGAAATATCTCTTGGACTAAGGTCTATACTGCTTGGAAGAAAGGATGGGCAAAAGCACAGGCTTTAGATCAGATTAGTAGGCTGACAAATCAGAGCAGACCTTATTTGGTAAAACGAAAAGAAGCAACAAAAATCTATAAAAGGGGCTTAAAGTTGATTGATCAGGCTCAAAATATCTCAGAAACTGAAGCTGCTATAAAAAGAATAAGAACAGATTTTGATTCTTTAGAAAGAATTGAAGACTTTCAACCTTTGAAAGTAGGTTTAGTTGGAGAGATTTATGTTATCTTAGAACCCTTTACCAATTTGCACATAGAAGAGAAGTTAGGTGAGTTGGGAGTATTAGTAGATAGATCTATTTATTTATCGGAATGGATAGAAGAACATCTTTATCTAGGAATCTTTAGAGACAATAAACATCGCAATCATATACAAGAGCTGGCAAGCCCATATTTAAATCACTTTGTGGGAGGGCATGGTCTAGAATCAGTAGGTGAAACTGTAATGTATGCTAAAGAAGGCTTTGATGGAGTGGTTCATCTAGGGCCTTTTACCTGTATGCCAGAGATTATAGCTCAGAGTATATTGCCAACTGTGAGCAAAGATTTAGATATACCTGTCTTATCATTAAGTTTGGATGAGCATACTGGTGATGCAGGTTATATTACTAGACTAGAAGCCTTTGTAGATCTATTAGTTCGTAAAGAAGAGAAGGAGGAATTAATAGTATGAAAGCAGGTTATATGGGTATAGATGTGGGGTCGGTTAGTACCAATATTGCCATTATTGATGAAGATAAAGATGTCTTAGAGAGTTTATATCTTAGAACAAATGGACAACCTATCCGTGCAATTCAAGAAGGATTGATGAGAATCCAAGAGTTGATAGATATTAAAATTCTGGGAGTAGGTACTACAGGTAGTGCTAGAAACTTAGCTGGAGTGATTGTAGGGGCAGATGTAATTAAGAATGAGATCACAGCCCATGCAGTAGCAGCTTCTACTGTAGTTAAAGGGGTACAGACAGTTTTAGAGATTGGTGGGCAAGATTCAAAGATTATCATCTTACGTGATGGTATTGTTATTGATTTTGCTATGAATACAGTCTGTGCAGCAGGAACTGGATCATTTTTAGATCAACAAGCCAGCCGTTTGGATATTCCAATTGAAGAATTTGGCTCTCTTGCATTAGGTGCTAATAGCCCAGTTAGAATAGCAGGTCGCTGTTCTGTCTTTGCAGAGTCTGATATGATACATAAACAGCAATTAGGTCATAATTTAGAGGATATTATTGCAGGTCTTTGCCAAGCCTTAGTTAGAAATTATCTAAATAATGTGGGAAAAGGAAAAGAAATTTTAGGTCCAGTAGTATTTCAAGGTGGAGTAGCGGCTAATCAGGGAATTAAAGTAGCTTTTGAAGAGGAACTTGGAGTAGAAGTTATAGTACCAGAGTATCATAATGTGATGGGGGCTATTGGTTCAGCAGTCTTAGCCCAAAGTGCGGTTAAGAAGAAGAAAAGCACATCATTTAAGGGCTTTGATACTTCTAGCTTCGATTATCATGTCTCCAGTTTTGAGTGTAACTCTTGCCCCAACCATTGTGAGATTATTAATATTCACCAAGAAGATGAGATAATTGCTCGCTGGGGTTCTAAATGCCCTAAATGGGAGGCAGTTTAGAATTTGATCATCACAAATTAATTTTGTAATAAAAGATATTTTGTAGTATAAATAATCTTGACAACTTTGTTAAAATTATTTATACTATAAATTAATGATACTGACTGGTCAGTTTTGTCGACCTATATTCTATCTATATAAATTGAATTAAAGGTTTTCATATTAAAATCAATACCCAAAGAAAATTTAGACACAGATTTACATTGATAAATACAGATTAAAAATTAAATAAATTTAGGTTTTAAATCAGGTCTTAATCAGATTTTAGTCTGTGTCAAAAAAGGTTTTGATTTATATATTTTTATGAAAATTATTAGTTTAACTTATATACATATTAATTTTTAAGACAAATTCTTATAACTGTTATAAGTAATATAAGGGAGGTATAAGTAATGAACTAAACTAATTCTTATAAAGAAGTAAAAATAAATTCATAATTATTTGATATAGTAAAAAGGTGGAGGTGTAATTTTGATGAAAAGGAATTTAGTGTTTTGTTTAATGTTTTTTATATTAGCTACTTTATTTATGTCTAATATAAGTGATGCTAAAGAAGAGAATCAAATTCAGTTATCTAAAGTAAATATAGGTATAATTTATGAGGGTGATGATGACTTTAATTTAAAGTTGAAAAGTAAGGTTGAAGAAGAGATATTAAACATATTATCTGAAGAATATCAAATTAAGTTCAGTGAATTTAAAGCAGATAATTTAGAAGTTCAAAATATGATAGTAGATAAATTGTTAAGTGATCAGAATATAGATGTGATTATTCCAACTGGAATTTTAAGCTCTTATGCTGTTATGAATAGAGATGATCTATCAAAGCCAGTTATAGCACCTTTTATAATTGATAGTAAAAGTACTGAACTTGCTATTAAGGAAAATAAGAGTGGAATTAATAATCTAAATTTTATAACTTCTAATTCTATTGTAGAAAGGGATATTAAAGCTTTTAAGAAGTTAGCTGATTTTAACAAGATAACTTTTATAATAGCTAAAGAATTTAATCAAGGTGTGAAAAACTTACCTAAGTTATTAAAAGAAGCTGGAGAGAAGAATGGTGTAAAGGTAGATTATATATATGCTAATCAATCTAAAGAAGATATTATCAAGCAATTAGATAAAGTAGAAGTAGCTTATCTATCGCCATTAGTAAAAGACAGTAAAAGATCTATGGTTTTAGATGAACTTAAGAAGAGAGATATTCCTATTTTTGCATTAGCAGATATGGTAAAAGGGAATCAGGGGATATTAGCAGGATATTCCCATGACAAAGCAATTGACGTTAGGGCTAGAGCTACAGCTCTTAATCTAGAGTTAATTTTAGCTGGAAAAAAAGCAGCTAATCTACCTGTATATATCGATAAAAGTGATGAAGAATTACTTATAAATATGAAAGTAGCAAGAGAAATAGGAGTTTTACCTGACTGGGATTTATTAAAGAGTGCTAAATTAATTAATCAGGATAATTTAGCTCAAAAAGAGTTGACTTTACAAGAATCATTAAAGATGGCGATCAATAATAATTTAGATTTGGAAGCCAAAAGCAAGGATTTAGCTCTAGCAGAGAAGAATTTAAAGAAGGCTAAAAATAATAAAAAGCCAAAGTTAGATTTAAATACAACCTATTCACAGATAGATGAAGATAGAGCACTATTGGGTGTGGCAAGTGAGCAGAAGCTAACAGGAGGAATAAAGCTTGAACAGCTGATATTCAGTGAAGATGCAAATGCTAATATAGATATTAAAGAGAAGCTCTATCAACAAGAGAGAATAAAGTTAAAAAAGGAGAAGTTAGATTTAACTTTAGAGACTATCAAATCTTATATTAATACCTTAAAAGCAAGAGCAGATATTAGATTACAAGAAGAGAATATCAAGTTAACTAAAGATAATTTGAATATAGCAAGAACTAAGCATGAGATTGGTGCTACTGGACCTGCTGATATCTATAGATGGGAGAGTCAACAGTCAGTAGAGCTAAGTGGATTATCAGAGACAGAAAGTCAGTTAAAGATGGTGAAGGATAATCTAAAAAGGACTTTAGACCTTCCTTTAACTGAGGATATCAGGCTCAAAGAGATAGATACTGCTGATATTTCTCAAGGGCTGGCTGATAAATTCAATGTTAATAATCCTTGGAAGCTAGAAGAGATAAGTACTAACTTGGTTCAAGAGAGTATTGAAAACTCTCCAGAGATAGCCACTTTAGATTATCTAATTGAAGTTAAACAAAGAGAGTACCAGATGAAGAAGAGAAAGTATTATATACCACAAGTAGGCCTATCTGCTAAATATGATACCTACTTTAACCATTGGGGCATTAATGGTCCACCGACTGCTCCAGATGCACATGGTGATGATGAGTGGAGTATCGGTATCCAAGCCTCCTTCCCATTATATGATGGTGGAAATAAAGAGGTTGAGTTGACAAAGGTGGAACAAGAGATTGAACAGTTACAGAAGAAAAGAGAATCTGTAGCAAAGAAGATAGAGCAGAATCTTAGAAATAAAGTTACTGCTGCTAATACTGAATATAGAAAGAATAAGTACTCTCAAGATGCAGTTGAAAGTGCTTATAAGAGTTTAGAGCTGGTTAGAGATGCTTACTCTAAAGGTCTTGTCTCTATTTCAGAGCTGTTAGATGTTCAATCGGCATTAATAAATGCTAAAAGACAAGAGTTTGTTACAAATTACAATTACTTAATTGCCATAGCAGAGGTTCAAAGAGCATTGGGAAGCTTTAATATTGTTAATATTAATTAGTTTTAAAGGAGGAAGAAGATGAGAAGATTAAAGGGTGTATTTATATTATTGTCGTTGACCATTTTATCTTTAATAGTAGCAGGATGTAATAGTTCATCAACAGAAGAACAAACTGTTGAAAAGACTATCAGACCTGTAGAGTATCAACAGGTAGAGTTGAAGAGAATTAACTCAATTTATTCTTATTCAGGAACACTTGAGCCTAATGTAAGGACAAATGTTAGTTTTAGAGTTCCAGGAAAGATAAAGGATATCTTTGTGGAAGTAGGAAATAAAGTTACTAAGGGTCAACTGTTAGCAGAATTGGATGATAGTGATTATAAATTACAGGTAAAGTCTGTAGAAGCTGGTTTGATGCAAGCCAAAGGTGGAGTCAGTAGTGCTTTAGCTAAGGCCTCTCAAGTAGAGTCTGCAATAGTTAGTGTAAAAGCCCAGCTTACAGAAGCAACTAATAACTTTGATAGAGTTAGAAGACTATATGAGAATAATAATATAGCTAAAGCTGATTATGATAAGGCCAAGGCAGCCAAAGAGTCAATTGAAGCAAAGTTAAAGCAGGTTAAAGCACAATTAACTGAAGCTAAAGAGGGTATAGAGGCTGCTAAAGCAAGAGTAGCTTCATATCAGAGTCAGTTAGAATTGGCTAAATTAAAATTAGAGTATACAGAACTAAGAGCACCAATCTCTGGAACTATAGCTCAAAAAAATTATGAAGCAAATGAGAATATCAATGCAGGTATGCCTGTCTTTACCCTTGATGGGGATCAAGGTTTTGAAGTGAAGGTATTTGTTGATGAGAATTTAATCTCAAAGGTAAAAGAGGGTCAGCAGGTATCAGTAGAGGTTACAGCTATTGATAAATCCAATCTTATAGGGGTAGTAGATGAGATAGGAAGACAGATCAGAGGATATAAAGGAAACTATCCAGTGACTATCAGTATAGCTAAAGATTTAGAGGATTTAAAGGCTGGAATGACTGCTAAGGCTAATTTTAGCTTTTCAGATGAGAATAAGAGGTTAACTTTACCAGTATCAGCAGTAGCAGCTGATGAAGGAGGTAATTTTGTATATACACTAAGTAACTTATCTGATGGACGTGCTAGAGTCAATAAAGTTAGAGTAAAGGTAGGAAGACTTAATTCTAAGGGTATAGAAGTAGTAGCTGGTTTAAATGAAGGAGAGTTTGTAGTAACTAAAGGTGTAACTCAAATAGTAGATAATCAAGAGGTACGGTTATTAAAATAGAGGGGAGGGGCAACCCATGGGATTTACTGAATTAGCAATTAAGAAGAAGTATGTTACCTTTACTTTAATTGCTTTATTGATTATAGGTGGAGTTAGAGCTTACTTTAATCTACCTAAATCTGAGAATCCAGGTTTTATTATTAAGACTGCAACAATAATAACTTATCTGCCAGGAGCCAGTCCAGATAAGGTTGAAAATCTAATCTCTGATAAGATTGAAGAGGCAGTCAAGGAGATACCAGAGTTAGATTATGTAGAAAGTACAAATAAAACAGGTTTTTCCTTGGTAAAGGTCAACATAGAAACAAAGTATAAGGATCTTAGACCAATTTGGGACAGTATGAGAAGAAAGGTCAATGCTATCAAAAGCCAATTGCCTTCAAATAGTATAGGTCCTATCATCAATGATGAATACGGTGATGTATTTGGAACTATAATTGGAGTTACAGGAGAAGATTATAGTTATGGCGAACTAGAAGATATGGTTAAAGATATGCGTGATGAGCTATTAACTATAGATGAGGTCGCAAAGGTAGACATAGTTGGTAAACAAGAGAAGAGAATCTTTATAGAGTATGATAATGCTAAATTAGCTGAACTAGGAATCTCTCCATATCAATTACAACAGATTTTAACAGGTAGGAATATCATCCTCTCAGGTGGAAATATAGAATTAGGATCAGAAAGAATACCTCTTGAGCCCACAGGAGATTATAAGGATTTAGATGATATTAAGAACACTATAATTACACTTCCTGATGGAAATAAGGTTTATTTAGAGGATATAGCTGAGGTTAAAGAAGGCTATATCGATCCTGCTCGTTCTAAGATGAGAGTAGATGGTAAACCAGCTTTAGGTTTGGCTATCTCTATGAAAGATGGAGGTCAAATTACTAAATTAGGAGAAAAAGTAAAGAAGAAAGTGGAGTACTTTAAAAGTCAATATCCTATTGGGGTTGACTTTGACTTTATTGCATTACAATCAAATCTAGTTGAAAAGAAAGTAAGTAGCTTTACTGCTAACTTAATTCAGAGTACTTTAACGGTTATAGCAGTTTTGCTGATATTCTTAGGTTTGAAGGAAGGAATCTTGGTATCTACTTTAGTTCCTGTGGTAATTGCGATTACCTTCTTATTGATGTCTGTTTTTGGAATAGGAATAGATACCATCTCCCTAGCAGCTCTTATAATATCTTTAGGAATGTTAGTTGATAACTCTGTTGTTATGGCAGAGTCGATTATAGTTAAGTTAGAAGAGGGAATGGATAAGTTAGAGGCAGCCATCTCATCAGCTAAGGAACTTAAGGTGCCTTTATTGGTAGCTTCTTTAGTAACTTGTGCTGCTTTCTCTCCGATAGGTTTTGCTAAATCTAATGTAGGAGAGTTTGCTGGAGGAATTTTTAAGGTAGTAGCTCTAGCCTTGATGACCTCTTGGATCTTATCCTTAACTATGGTACCTTTATTTGCTGTTTTATTCTTAAAGATTGATAAGAAGGAAGAAGCATATAATGGAAAGGTCTATAGAGCTCATAATAAAATATTGTTAACTCTTATGAAGCATAAAATAGTATTTGTGATTTTGGTATTGTTGATAATCTTTTTAGGAGTCAAGGGTATGGGATTAGTTCCTAAAGTATTTATGCCTAAAGATAAGAAGACGGTGATGACCTTTGAGGTTCAACTACCTAAGGGGACTTCAATTGAGAGAACAGAAGAGGTTGCCAAAAATATAGATAAGTATATTGAAGATGAGTTAAAGGTAAAACCTGAAAAAGAAAAGGTTAATTTCTTTAAGCAATTATTAGCTGGTGGAACCTTAGTAAAATATAAAGATGAAGGAATATTAAATTGGGGAACATTTATTGGGCAAGGAGCTCCAAGGTTTACTTTAGCCTATAGTGCTGAATTAAATAGTCCAGAATACATCTATTTCTTAATTAATACAACTTCTGTTGGTGTTATTCAAGATTTAATCCCTAAATTAGAAGGGCATGCTATCAATCAATTCCCTGATTCCGAAGTTAAAGCTTCTAGATTGGAGATTATGCCAGTTGGTAAGCCAATTCAAATTAGGGTGTCAGGTAAGGATATGGATAAGCTTTATGATATAGTCAACTCAGTTAAAGATAAGTTAAGAACAATTAATGGAGTAGAGGATATCAGTGATGATTGGGGTCTAAGGACTAAGAAGTTAAGAATTGATATAGATCAGGATAGATTAGAAAAGGCAGGTTTGAGTAATAAAGATGTAGCCATCTCCTTACTAAGTGTTTTAGATGGTGTACAGTTAACAGAGTATAGAAAAGATGAAGATATTATACCAGTAGTTTTAAGGGATAAAAATAGTAGTAATGTAGATATATCTACATTAGAAACAACTAAGGTCTATTCTTTAATGACAGGAAGGTCAGTTCCTTTAAAACAAATAGCTGAAATAAAGGCTTTATGGGAGCCATCTATAATATATAGAAGAGATGGTATTAGAACTATTACTGTCAAGGCAGATACAAGTAATGGGGTTACAGCTGCAGAGATAAACAATCAATTAAAGCCATGGCTTGATAATAAACAGGCAAATTGGGGTGCAGGATGTAATTATGCCTTTGGTGGAGAGTACGAAGAGTCAACAAAAGCTAATGAATCTATTGGAGCTCAATTACCTATTACTGCATTAGTTATCTTATTACTGCTTGTAATCCAGTTCAACTCTTATAAGAAGCCTTTGACTATTATTTTGATAGTCCCACTTACAATAATAGGAGTAGCAATTGGTTTATTGATTACAGGAAAAGCCTTTGGTTTTATGGAGATCTTAGGTTTGATATCATTGGTTGGAATAATAATCAATAATTCGATTGTGTTAATTGATAGAATTGGTATAGAGTTAGAAGAGTTTAACAGAACTCCACAAGATGCTATTTTAGAGGCTGCTAAGAGAAGATTGAGGCCAATCTTTTTGACCAGTGCAACAACTATTTGTGGTTTATTGCCTCTTTGGTTTAGTGGCGATGCCTTATTTGGGGGGATGGCAGTATCTTTAATCTTTGGATTGTCCTTTGGTCTATTAATAACTCTTATAGCAGTTCCTGTAGTTTATTCGATAGTCTTTAATGTCAAGTATAAAGACTATAATTATAATAATATTAATGAAGGTATGTCTATTGAGAGTTAAATAAATTACAAAAAAAGCCCTTAAAATTAAGGGCTTTTTTGTGAGTTAGGGGGGGTGATGGTTACTGTGTTAAGAAGAAAGTATTTAATTTTAGTACTTCTATTGCTTATACTCTTTAGTAACAAAAGAGGATATACAGCTTTTAATCAAGACAAAAATTTGACCAAGGTATTTAAAGATGATGAGACCTATTTAATAGAAGATTATCAAAGATTTGAAGCAATTCCAAAGCCAGCTGTTGCAGTAGCACTAACAGGTGGTGGGGCTAAGGCATTCTTTAATATAGGTGTTATTAAGGCGTTAAAGGAAGAAGATATTCCAATTGACTTGATTGTAGGAACTAGTATGGGCTCGATTGTAGGAACTATGTATGGAAGTGGAATATCCATTGAACAGATTGAGGAGATAATAACTGATGTTCCCTTTGTTAAGCTATTAGATATTAACTTTATGGGGAATGATTATATTTTAGGAACCACTAAGGTCAATAAATTTCTGGAGGATATAGCACCTTATAAGAGGTTAGAAGATTTTCCTATACCTACAGCTTTGTTAACTTTAGAATTAGATAGTGGTAGTAAATATTTGATTACTACTAATAGAATCTCTAAAGTAATACAAGCCTCTTATGCTATTCCTTATTTCTTTCCACTTTATCAGATGGAGGGGAGATATTTTGCTGATCCTGGAATTTTAGAGAATTCTCCTGCCAAAGCAGCCAAAGTATTAGGAGCAGACTTTGTAATTGCTACAACTATCAAGGCTGAATTAAGTCATGATAGCTATGAAAGTCCAGATAAGATAGTTAATAGATATGTAGATATAGTATCAGAGAATAACAATAGAAGAATAATTAATAATTATTCAGATATAATAATCGAAGCTGATGTTGGAGATTACTCTTTTTTTGACTTTAGTAGTGCAGACAAGTTGATCGAAATTGGATATCAAGCTACTAAAAAGAAGATCAGTCAGATAAAAGAAAAATTAAAATCTAAGAAGATTCCTTTACAGAAAGCCCCAGCTAGAAAGCGATTGAATTTGGCTCAAGAGTTTAATGATATAAAATATGATAGAATGTTGCTTCCCACTTTTCATTTCAAGCCAATTATACATTTTGGACAAGATTATTCTCTTTTCAAGCAAGATTTATTAAGGACTTATATAAATATGCCCCAATATGGTTTTGAATTTGCTAAAGGTAATGTTGGGTTTGAATTTTTAGCAACTAATAATGATACTAAAGACTTAGAAGCAGAGCTTAGGTGGAAGAAGTTAACTGAAAATACTGATATAGTAGCTAAAACGAGAATTGAATCTGATGAAAGAGATGATGGTGAGCTAGGAATTAGATACTATAAAGATGATTACATTTTTGGAACTGGTTTAGGGGTTATCAATAATAATAATTATATCTTTACAGATGCTAGTTATAAGCTAGAACTTAATCAAACTAATTTGGAAGGGGAAGTAGATATCTTTTTTGATAAAGTGGGAGAAGAACCTAAAATCTTAATCTCTAAAAAGACTTCCTTTAAGTTAAATGACAGATGGGATTTAAGACCTAAATTAGTCTTTAATAATAGTAATTTAGTAGAATCACCTATTATTTATCGAGGAGACAAGCCAAATAAGTTTGCTAAATTCCAATGCTCCTTAGATTATGCATATACCTATGAATTTGTAAAAGCAATTCAATTAACCAAGATGATATATATTAAAGATATTGGAGCTTATCTATTTACAGATTATTTAAATGATGATGTATCATCAATGGCTTATGGGTTAGGTCTTAATGGTGATTTTTATCTGTTAGGTCTTAAGCCTGTTAGGATAGATGGTTATCTATCCTATGACCAGAATAATAAGGAACCTGTTATTAAGGTTAATTTAAATTATAATTTTTAAATATTTGTTAATTTTTCTTTTGATTAGTTTTTAGTATATAAAATTGACTAATCACTTTTAATATGATATTTCTAAAAAATAGTTTTTTTAAATCTCTTGATAATTATAATCTTAAAGTTGAGGAGCTGATGGAATGCATCCTAAAAGAGAGAAGATGTTTGCAGCTGCTATAGTGAAGTTTTCTAAAAAAGGGACATCTGCTACAACCATGCAAGAAATTGCAGAAGAAGCTGGCATAGGAAAAGGAACCTTATACCGTTATTTTAAAAATAAAGAAGACTTAATCTCTTCCTTAATTAAATTTGGTCTAAATGATGTATTAGAGAAGGTTAAAAAAGAAATAGCTAAATTAGATGATCCAATTAAGAAGATAGAACAGATAATAACTGTCCAATTAAATTTTTATAAAAATCATGGAGAATTTCATAAATTTCTTACCCGAGAGGTCTGGGGCCATAAACTTAAATTCAAGTATGAGATTAAAGAGATCATGGATAAATATACAGAGATAATTGAAAATGTAATTATAGAAGGAATAGAGCAGAAGAAACTTAAAAAGATGAATCCACTTAATGTTACTATCTCTTTGTTTGGTATGATTTATATAACTTCTGCCCATAGGATTATGTTTGAACAAGATTTTTCAGCAAATGAAATTGAAGAGATTAAAGAAGATATTATGGAAATTTATTTTAATGGAATTACTATAGATTAATTTATCATTTAACTAACAGATTGTGCTAATTAAATTTCAATGTAAATAGTATCTTTTTATGGGGATATTGGGACACTTTTAAAATTAGCGTGAGTGGGTGTGTGAGTGTGAGTAAACCCCAATAAAAAGAAGTTTTACACACACTCATAGCTCACACTCGACACAAAGTGTCGCATTATCTCTATATTATATAATTTTTTACATAGATAAAGAATATTAAAAAAAGCGGAGGGATTAGCTTATGTCTAAAAATATTATTAATAGCAAGCAAGCACCACAGGCTATCGGGCCTTATTCTCAAGCAACTGAGTTGAAGGGAACACTCTTTGTCTCAGGGCAAATACCTATTAATCCAGTAACAGGTGAGTTAGTTGATGGTGGTGTAGAAGAGCAAACTAGACAGGTGCTAGAGAACTTAAAGGCTATTTTAGCAGAAGCAGATTATGAGTTGAAAGATGTAATGAAAGCAGAGCTATTTATCTCTGATATGGATAATTTTAATCAAATCAATGAAGTTTATGGAGAGTACTTTGCCAAAGAGCCACCTGCTAGAGCCTGTGTAGAGGTAAGCAGATTACCTAAAGATGTTAAGATAGAGATATCTTTAGTTGCTATGAAGGGGTAGAAGTAGTAATAAGTGACGAGTAACAAGTTAGGGTTTAGATATAAAGAGTAGAATCGAGTTGATACTCGATTCTACTCTTAAATTATTGGTAGCTGGATTATTTTTTATATAATCAGGAGTGACTTATGCGTGTATTATATTAGTAGAATTATAAGAGTGATATAATATAAAGATATTACGACACTTTTTATAATGATAAATTTACTAGCCACAGGTTTCAACCTGTGGTGATGATGACATGTTACACTACGGGTTAAAACCCGTAGCTAAAACTTAAAGTGTCCCAATATCCCCATTAACTGATACTAGGTATACCTAAAAAGCAACTGAAAACAATAACTTAAATTATAATTTCGAGAAAGCAAGGTGGTAGTAGATGTTAGATAAAGAAGATTATCTGCCGATTTTAGCAGGGGTTGCCACATCATTAATCTTTGGGTTCTCTTTTTTATTTACCAAAAAGGCCTTAGATTATTTAGATATCTTTCATTTATTGGCTTTGAGATTTGCCTTTGCAACATTGCTATTAACAATATTGAAAGTTTTAGGAATTATTAAAATAGATTTTAAAGGAAAGAGATTAGGGTTATTGATCTTATTAGGGATCTGTCAACCTGTAGTTTACTTTATCTGTGAAACTATCGGGTTAGAACTGACAACCTCTTCAGAAGCTGGAATGATGATTGCTTTAATTCCTGTATTAGTAACTATTTTGGGAGCTATATTTCTTCAGGAGTTTCCTGATAAGAAGCAATTATTTTTTATTATTATCTCAGTAATTGGGGTTATCTTTATCATTGTGATGAAGGATAATACAGAGGCTAATAGCAATTTATTAGGGATATTTATCTTATTAGGGGCTGTATTCTCTGCAGCATTTTATAATATCATCTCTAGAAAGTCTTCATTACAGTTTAAGCCTATAGAGATAACCTATTTGATGATGTTAATGGGAGCAGGTGTATTCAACTCAATTTCTATCTTTAATCATTTCAGAAAGGGAACTATAACCAATTATTTAGTACCTTTGACTAATTTAGATGTACTTTTTGCTATATTCTATCTAGGGGTTTTATCCTCTGTATTGGCATTCTTCTTGGTCAACTTTACATTATCTAAGTTAGAGGCATCCCGTTCAGCAGTATTTGCTAACTTGACTACAATAATCTCTGTGATTGCAGGTGTTTTCTTCAGAGCTGAGCCTTTTTATTGGTTCCATCTTGTAGGTGGCTTGATGATAATGATGGGGGTATGGGGTACTAATTATTATGGTAGAGTAAAGATAATGGAAGAGAGTAATTTAGATTATTAAATGATTGATATCAATTGATGATGATAATATTGGTTGGGAAGTTAAATTGATGACTTTATTCTTAATAAACAAATCTTAAAATGACTAAAATAGCATAGGATAAATAAAGGGATAGCTTATAAGCTATCCCTTTATTTGGTAAAATCTCCTTAATGATTACATAAGTTACTCTTGATATATAATCTTTGAAAGGAGGAATTATCAATATCTCCATAGAATATAAATACTATAAAAACCTATTTTTCGACAACAATCTACAATAAAATGGGTTTTTATCTAAAAAATAACTTTATTGCTCCTAAATTGAGGAGGAAACAATAGATGGGATTAAATAAAAAGCGCTTAGGCGATATATTGATAGATGAAAATTTAATAAATGAGGGAGATTTACAAGAGGCATTACAGGAACAAAAGAGATCAAATAAGAGGTTAGGGCAGATCTTAGTAGAGTTAGGTTTGGTTACTGAAGAGGAGATTGCAACCTCTTTAAATCACCAGCTAGGTATCTTATTATTGACAGATAGTGATAAGGAGCATATCAGAGATGAGATAATTAGAATTTTAGATGAAGACTACATTAGAGAGAATAGAGTCTTTCCCATTAGAAAAGAGGGTAAGATGTTGATCCTAGCTATGGAGAACCCTCAAAATATTGTAGCTGTTGATGAGATAGAGGAGAAGACCAATTTAGAGGTGATGCCTCGGATTACTACTCCTAGCAATATAGATAGCTTGATTGAGACTTATTTGGGAGAGAGGGAGTTAGAGGAGTTTATTGATAGCATAGATGAAATTGCCTTTGAACAGGTTGTTGACGATGATGAGATAGATCAGAGTCTTTTACAAGAGCAGTTAGAGGATACACCTATTATCAAAACTGTTAACCAGATAATTGTCACAGGGATTCGCCATAAGGCCAGTGATATCCACATTGAACCCATGGAGACAGGAACAAGGGTTAGGTATAGAATTGATGGTGTTTTACACACTGAGATGGTCTTCCATCAGAATATCCATATGGCTTTAGTATCTAGAATCAAAGTTATGAGTGGTTTGGATATAGCTGAGAGGAGAAAGGCTCAAGATGGAAGGATAAATATTGAGTTTGGGAATATCAAAGCAGATTTAAGAATCTCTATTTTGCCTTCTGTGTTAGGGGAGAAGATCGTAATTAGAATCTTTGATAAGACCAATCTAAAATTAAGCTTTAATTCAATCGGTTTTTCAGCAGATAATTTGAGAAAGTTCAAAGAGTTGATTAAAAAACCCAATGGGATGATACTGTTGACAGGTCCTACGGGGAGTGGAAAGACAACCACTTTGTATACAGCTTTAAATTATCTAAATGAAGATACTAAGAATATATTAACTATTGAAGATCCTGTTGAGTATCAGATTGAAGGGATTACTCAGACCCCTGTTAATCCTAAAAAGGATATGACCTTTGCTAGTGTACTAAGGATATTCTTAAGGCAAGATCCAGATATAATTATGGTAGGGGAGATCAGGGATAAGGAGACTGCCGAGACTGCTATTCAGGCTGCTTTAACAGGGCATTTAGTCTTGAGTACCCTTCATACCAATAGAGCTGCAGGAGCAATTAGTCGCTTGGTTAATATGGGAGTAGAACCTTTCTTGATTGCTGATGCTGTTATAGGGGTAGTTGCTCAGCGATTGGTGAGAAAGTTATGCCCTCAATGTAGTAATAGTACTGATATTACAGAGTATCATCTGATTAGGGATTATGTAAGCGCTGATTTTACAGCACTTCAAGCATTAGGCTGTGATTTCTGTAATAATATTGGTTATAAAGGTAGAACTGCTGTCCATGAATTATTAGAGGTTACTCCTAAGATCAAGGAATCTATTGTTGCTAAGGATCCTTCAGATAAGATTGAACAAGTTGCTATTGGAGAAGGGATGACTACCTTATTTAGAGATGGATTAGATAAGGTAAATCAAGGAATAACCAGTATTGAAGAGGTTTTGAGAGTAGCTGATATTAGTTAGAAGAAATCTACAATGTACAGTTCACAATTAAAATTATAAAAATCTATAGCCATCCAACTTTAGAATGAAACAATAGATAGATAGTGCGACACTTTCAGGAATCTGGAATCAGTAGTCAGGAATCATTTATAAACACTGGTTCCAGATTCCAGATTCCTGACACGAAAGTGTCTCAATATATCAATTAAATTACACTTTAGAATTGGAGATCTATACTTAGTTGATTTTTTAGAATTTTGTTTTTAAATTATAGATTGTGTACTGTCAATTGTAAATTACTCTAAGAGTGGGGGTGATATGAGTTGGCTAAAAAATTTCAATATCAAGCCCGAGACTCATCGGGAAGGAAGAAGTCAGGACAGATTGAAGCTCAAGCAAAGCAGGAGGCGCTCACCAAATTAAAGGCGATGGGCTTATTGGTATTAAAACTAGAGGAAGAGAAGAAGAAGTTTGCTTTAAAAGAATACCTCGATAAATTAAATTCTATTGAGATTTTACCAGCTCACGTAGGTTTGAAGGATAAATATATCTTCTGTCGCCAGCTCTCATCTATGATTAGCTCAGGGATTCCAATCGTCAGTGGTTTGCAGTCTTTGGCAAAGCAGGTGGAGAATAAAACCCTAAAAGCTGCTGTTAATGAGCTTGCGATAGAGATTGAGAAAGGAAGAAGCTTCTCTGCTGCCTTAAAGCAGTCTCCTAATATCTTCTCTAACTACTTTATTAGGTTAGTAGAGGTTGGAGAGACTGGGGGCTTTTTAGATCAGACTTTGATGAATTTGGCAGACTATTTTAAGGATCAGAATGAAAAGAAAAAAGAGATAATCTCTAATATTACTTATCCTATCATAACTATGGGATCTTCTATAATTGTACTAGTCTTAATGATGGTCAAGGTCTTGCCTAACTTTATGAAGACCTTTAAAAAGCTGGATGTAGAGTTACCTTTGCCTACTAAAATTTTATTGAGGGTTAGTAATTTTATGAACAGTTACTGGTGGATCTTGTTAATAGGTGTAATTGCTCTAGTGATATCATTTTATTATTATTATCGAAGCGATACGGGAAGATATCAAATCGATAAACTATTATTAAAGGTGCCGATTTTAAAGGAGTTTATTTTAGAGAATTCATTGATTATATTTGCCAAAAACCTAAGTCTCTTAGAAAGAAGTGGAATTCCCTTCTTACAGGCGATGGAGATAGTCAACCAGAATATTAGCAACAGGGCTATCCGCCACAAGCTAAATAGAGCTAGGATTAAGATCAAAGATGGTTTCAATATCACCACAGCTCTCAAACAGCAGGATATCTTTCCTGATATTGCGTTACAGATGATACAGACTGCTGAGAATACTGGAAGCTTAGAGGAGAAGCTCAATGATATTGTCGACTTCTATCAAGATGAGGTGGAGGAGAAGTTTGCTAGGATGATTGCTCTTTTGGAACCAAGTTTGATTATCTTCTTAACCTTTGGAATTGGTGGGATTGTAGCTTCAGTTATCTTGCCAATCTTTAAGATGTCACAAGGGTATTAATTTAGTGTACAGTTGACAGTCAAGGTCAAGAGATAAATAAATGTGAGTATAAGCTATCTACAGCTTATAATATAAATTAAGGTTCAACAACGAACTTTGTGATTAAAGAAATTTGAGTTACAAGAAAAATATAAAAATTCAAGTTTAAAATATATTTAAAAACTAAAATTAGTGGCAACAAATTAACGCGAATTGTACGAATTAAATATTAAATGATTAAATTAAAGATTTAAAAGCTCTTGCTCTAAATTCGCGTCAATTCGAGAGATTCGTTGCCAAAAATATTTAAAATAATTTAAATATAGTATTTTCACAAAATTCGTGGAAGAGCCTAAATTAATAATAAATTAGGAGGAATGAAGATGTTTAAAAATTTAATCAGAAATCAAGAAGGGTTTACTTTACTAGAGTTAATCGTAGTAGTAGCAGTAATTGGTATCTTAGCTGCGATTATCGTACCACAGGTCAGTGATATTCAAGATGATGCTACAGAAAATAGTGTAAGAGCAAGTTTAGCAAATGCTCAAACTGCATTAGAGCAATATAAACTAGATGAAGATAATACTGGTTATCCTGCTGATGAAGATAGTTTATCAGATGCTGGTATTACTATTGATGGTGACTATACTTATTCAACTGGTACTGATAATACAACATATGTCTTATATTACGATGATAAATTTGCTTTGGATAGTGATGATACATCTGCAGATGATTATTTATTTGTAAATAGTTCTCAATCTGGAGTACAGAAACTTGAGGTTACTGGTACTACTAAGCCAACAGCACCATAATTATAATTATTTATTTAAAGATAGAACAATGGGCAATAAATTGCCCATTGTTCTATAAATCAAAGACAGTCTATAATGTAAAGTTTATAGTTATTATCTCAATCACTCAACTGTAAACTGTACACTGTAAATTGTAAATTAAATAAGTGTGGTGATTTAATGAAGTTACAGCAAGAACAAGCAGGCTTTACCTTAATTGAGATAGTTATAGCTACAGCGATCTTAGGAATAGTAGCGGTAGCTTTTAGTAGTTATTGGACTACCAGTAGCCAAGCCTTAGAAGATATTCATCTCAGGACTGTAGCAAGAGAACTGGCTAAGAACTCTTTAGAGGTTTTAAGGGCAGAGGCTGCTTCTTTAGAAGAAGGTGATAATTTTAGTACTTCCTTGCATCAGATAGCTAGCAATCAGAGTGGAGTTATAGAGCTAGATAAGATAGATTTTAGTAGAAGTGTGAGTATAGATAATGCTGGAGATGGATTGAAGAAGGTGATGATAGAGGTTAGCTGGTATCAGGGTGAGCAGAGCTTTAAGCTGACTACCTTGCTTGCCGATAGAAGAAGAATCGATTGAGATAGAGCTTTGAGGTGAGAGGATTGTCAAAGATAGATAATATTAAACTTAGTGATGAGTCAGGCTTTACCTTATTGGAGTTGGTAGTGGTGATTGGTTTGATTGCTTTAATCTCTACCTCTCTGGGGAGTTTGCTAGTTACTCAATTTGAAATGTTTGGTTTTAATACTAAGCAAGGTGCATTAAATGATCAGAGTGAGCTGATCTTTAATTATTTGGAGAGGGATATAGACCGCTCTACAGAAGTATCTATTGAAGATTCTAAAAGGTTAGTTTTAGAGTTGGATATAGATTTAGATAAAGAGACAGATAAGATAGTTAAGTATGAGCAAGAAGGTACTAAACTAAAAAGAATCGTTTATGATGGCAATCAAACTGATAGTATAGCTGATAGTTATATAATCACTGATATGCTTGAGGATATAAATTTCACTAAAGGTCAGAAACAATTGACTATTAAGATTGAATTAAAGAATAAGGATATGGTTAGAGAATTGAATAAAGAATATTATTTATCTGAATACTCTTATATTGAATATGAATAATTACTTAACTAAAAGATTTAAGGGAATAGTGGTGATTTAATAAATGGTTTATAATCAAATTAAGCAAGAAGAAGGTTCGGCTTTATTATTGGTCTTGATACTTATGACTGTAGCTATTACTTTAATTACCACTATGAATAATATTATTTATAGCAGTATCAATCAGACTGAAAAAGAGGAAAAAATGGAGAAAGCAAAATTATTGGCAGAAGGTGGTGTGGAAGTAGCATTAATTAATTATGATAAAGGTACTATTACAACTGAACTCCAAAGCTTGGGAGAAGGAGAATATAGAATTGATGAGGTTAAATTAGTTGAAGATTATTTGCTAATTAAAAGTACTGGAATAATAGAAGGTATAAGCACAAGTATACAGATTAAGAAAAGAATAAGTAATTATTTTGATGGAGTAAATGATTATGAAAGAATAGATTATCGTAGTGAGTTTGATATAAGTAATGCCATTACTATCGAAGCATGGGTTAAGGTGGATGAGAAAGCTAATTTCCCTATTACTTTATTAAGTAGAAGGGATATCTTTAAAGTTTATATAGACAAGAATTCTAAGCTAGCTGTGGATAGCTATACTAAAAATAATGGTGGTGCTCAAACAGTAAGAACCTCTAAACTTGATTTATCTGGGTGGACTCATATAGCAGTAGTATATGAATTTCAAGCAGATAGTGGAAGTGGAGGAGCTAATAGTACTAGTGATGTTCTTTATCCGCCAAATGGTCCACTAAAATATAAAGATAATTTAGCAGATATATCCTATAGTCGAGTGACTTTATATGATCAAAATCAAGAGATAGTATATGATGAAGGAGAACGGGAAGATATAACTTATAGTGGATATGGAAAGTTATATGATCAAAATAATCATTTGAGATATGAAGGTCAATGGAATAATGGGGAATATGATGAAGAGGGAATCTTATATGATCAGAATCAAAAGATGAGATATGAAGGTGGATGGAATAATGGTGAATTTGATGGTGAAGGAATTGTGTATGATCAAAATGGTCGTTTAAGATACGAAGGTGGATGGGATAACGGGGTTTATGATGGAGATGGGAAATTGTATGATCAAAATGGTCGTTTAAGGTATGAAGGTGAATGGAATCAAGGAGAAGCGGATTATGGAAGATACTATGATCAAAATGGAAATTTTGCTTATGAAGGTTATTGGGAGAATGACAAACCTGCTGGAAACGGAAATGGAAACGGAAATAGAAATGGAAATAGAAATGGAAATTATCAATTTTATATAAATGCTAGTAAAGAAAAGAGTGCAGGTAATATCCAAAAATCTCTACCTATCAATACAAATGAATTAGTAATTGGGGCCAATCCTGATTATAGTGAAAAATGGCATGGTTATATTAAAGATTTAAGGATTTGGGATTATGCTAGAAGTCAAGAAGAGATAGCTGATAATAAAGATAAGCATTTAACACCGACTGAAGCGGGACTAATATTTGTTTATCCACAAGATTGATAAGTATAAGAATTTGATATTAATTGGATACTTTAGATTTGGAGGTGAGGGTTTGTTCAACATCTTTAAAAGTTCAGGAAGATTAGGAATAGAAATCAGCAACTCGATTAAGATAGCTGAATTTAAAGAGAATAAGTTTAAAACAGGAGAATACAAGCAGCTAACTATAGAAGAATTGAAAAATTTTACTTCTAAAGATACTATCACTTCCATCAGTACTAAATATATTAAAATAAAATTTATCAAAATTCCCGATGATCTATCAACAAAAGAGATTGAACAGATGGTAGAGCTTGAGTTTGCCGATGATAATTTGGTGATTCAGCATGAGGTAGTAGAATCTTTGCAAGAGAAGTATGTGATAGGATATGGGGTTGAGAAGTTTTTGATTAAAGAGCGTTTTGAGCAGCTAAAAGCTTTAAAGCTAAAGCCTAAAGTTGTAGAAACAGAATTTCATGCCAATATCAGATACTTATATAGCCAATATCCTGATCTCAGTGAGACGGTATCATTGATAGATATTGGCGATAAGACTACAGATTTGATTATTGCTCAAGAAGGAAGGTTGATCTTTTTAAGGAGCTTTGACTTTGCAGGAAGGCATATTACTGAGAAACTCTCTACTATTAATAGAATCTCCGTTGAACAAGCAGAACACTATAAGAAGCAAGGGGTCACTAAAGAGGAATTAAGAATAATATTAGAAGAGCTAAGAAGTCAAATCTATCAATCGATAGATTATTTTCAGTCAGAGTACAAAGTTAGAGTAGCTAAGATATTCTTGACTGGAGGCAGTAGTAATTTTAAAGGATTAAAGAGCTATTTAGAGGGTCAAATTGGAATTGAGACTATCAGATTAGAGGATAATCTATATTCTGTCGCAAAGGGTCTGGCTTTAAGGGGAGAGTAGCTCACTTCATTAAGGGGTGTTTTCTATGGTTAATTTCTTAACTGATGAGTTTTTTAAGAAAGAGAGGATTAATAATCTCCTCTTTATAGGAGTGTTACTAGTAATCATTTTGATCACTTCTATAAGTCATATATATTTGAATTTATATTTAAAGAATAAAGAGTTGGAACTGAAAGAAGAAATAATCAGAACAGAACTATCAGAATTAAATAATAAGCTGCTTAAGGTAAAGGATTTAAAAGATAAAAAAATAAGTATAGAAGAGAAATTAATTGAAAAGAATAAATTTTTAGCAAAGATGGTTTCTGCTACTACTATTTTTAAGGAGCTTGGTTTATTATATTCTGATCAATTATATCTGAAAAACTTTCAATTAAATAATAACAATTTTCAACTTTTAGGTGTTACTACTGGGGTGAAATATTTAAAACAGTTGAATCAAAGGTTAGAAGCATCTGATTTTTTTGATGAGTTTTATTTAGAAGAGATTGATAAGTTAGATGGTGGAATTGAATTTAAGATAAGGGGTACCTTACAGGAAGGAGAGTAGATATGTGGAAAAAAGCACTTATCATGTTACTTATATTGTTATTAATAGGATTTGGATTCTATAAATTTATCTATTATCCCTTATCTACTAAATATCAAGAGAATATTATTCAACTCAATCATCTTCAGACTGAATTAAAGAATAAGAATGTGGAAATATTAGTTTTGCAGAAGTTAGAGGAGGATTATAAGAGATTATTGGCGAGGCTGGAAAGTAGAAATAAGAATAATCTCTTAACTAAGGATAAAGTAAATGCTTTTATTATCACATTAAACAGTTATGAAATTATTAAAAAGGTAGATTTTACACTACCGCCTAAGGGAGAACTATTAATCTCTTTGGAGATCAATGGGGATTTTCAAGAGATATATGATCTTTTAGAGAGTATTGAATATCTCTATAATACCAAAGCTATAAACATCACACAGAGTAAAGAAGAAGTGGTTGTAAATGTATCTCTCCTATTTCCCATAGAGGGGAGTGAGTTATAATTGAGAAAATTGATCATTTTAATACTGTTACTAGGGTTAATTTTTGGATTATACTTCTATCATCAAGATAATTGGACTCAAAGTAGAGAGCAAGTCAAACAATTTAAGGTGAGAATAGATAAAGTTGAGTCTAAAGAGGTGCAAAAGGTAGAGACGGTATCGGAAGATAAACAGCAAATCACAGATAATCATGTTGAACTTAAATCTCCTTTTAATTCTAAGCTAGCAACAGAGATGGCATTGGAACTAAAAGAGAATAATAATACAGGTGAGGTTAAAGAAAGAATTGAAAAAGAGCAGAAGGTAGAGATTCAAAGACCTGACTTTGTTTTAAAAGGGATAGTAATTATTGGCGAATACAAGCGGGTTAATATCCAAGCTGCTGGAGAGTATCAACGGTTGAGTCAAGGTGATATGATAGAGGGTTTTACTCTGGTAAATATTTCTAGAAATAGTGTTACCTTTAAAAAGGATGAGAGCTACTTTGAATTTAGGATTGATGATAGGGATCAAAGGTGATTATATTAGCTATCTTAAACTTTATTTCAGGATGATATATATAGATTATCAAATCTGTCTAAAAAAGGAGGGGAGAATCATTAGAAGAAAGAGGGTTAAGCAATTTATACTACTATTAGTGCTATTATTTTTACTTAATTCTACTGGACAGGCATCATCACAAGATAAGATTAATCTCAATTTTAAGGATATGGATCTAATAGAGGCCTTTAGAATCTTGGCAGAGACAGCAGAAATGAATATAGCTACTGATAGCTCGATCGAGGGGAAGATTACCCTTTATTTAGATAACGTATCTTTTTTGGAAGCAATCGATATTCTAACTAAGACCAATGGTCTAAGCTATAAGGTAATTCATAATACCATCTTTGTTGCTCCTACTGAGAAGATAAAGCAGAATTATGAAACTAAGTTAACTAAAGTCTTTAAACTTAAGAACTCTAATCCAGAAAAGATTAAAGAGAATCTAGACCATTTAATCGATGATGGAGCGATTAAAATTAATCAACGAACCAATAGTCTGATTATCACAACTTATGAAAGTAATTTTAAAGGTATTGAAGAGACTATTAAAGCCTTAGATTATTCTAGAAGGCAGATTGCTCTGCAGGTTCGTTTTGAAGAGGTATCACATACAGGATTAAAGGATTTAGGAGTAAATTGGCAATTCTCAGGTGAAGGTAAGGTAGATGATGGAAGTTCAAGTATAACACCAACGCTAAAAATTGGTAATTTAAACTTTGATTATAGTGTCTCTTTAGAGGCTTTAGAGAGTTCAGGGGTAGCCAATGTTTTGGCAAATCCCAAGATTACAACGATTGAAGGTGAAGAGGCCAATATTAATATCGGTGATGAGATTCCTATCCTAACGACTAAGACAACAAAGGAAGATGATGGTGAGACCTCTCAAGAGATAGAGTTTAAGAATATTGGGATTGATTTGAAGATAACCCCTAAGATAACTGATGATAATAATATCTTCATCGATTTACAGCCAGAGATAACAACCTTTTTAGATTGGGTGGAGATTAATGGGACTCGTTATCCCACAGTTAGTATCAAAAAAGTTGGAACTAAGGTCAAAGTCAATAGTGGAGAGACACTAGCTATTGGTGGATTGATTCAAGAGAAAGAATATGAGACTATGTCTAAAGTTCCTCTATTAGGTGATTTACCTGTTTTGGGCAAGCTTTTTAGCCAAAAGAATGTGGAAAGTGAAAAAAGAGAGTTGATTATCTTTATTACTCCAAAGATTATTGATGATGATAGTAATCTAGATATTCTGACTGAAACACAAGAACAGAAATCTTCTTTAGAAAAGCAAAATACCAATGATAATCAAAAAAATATAACTTTGAAGAAAGAGTAGAAGCTATTATGAAAAGTTTACTAATTGAGTACCACATTTAGTTGTGGTACTGAATAATTTTTATATTAATTCAATCTATATATGGGTGTTTGAATTCAAAATGAAACTTAATGGAGATAATGGGACAGTTTTTATAATGATAAATTTACTAGCCACAGGTTTCAACCTGTGGTGATGGTGACATGTTACACTACGGGTTAAAACCCGTAGCTAAAACTTAAACTGTCACACTATCTCTCCATAGCGTCATGATTAAATTTTATTCTAGATTCACGAAGCTATATATGCTTTTAAATATAATTTTGAGGATAGCTTCTTTCAATTACAGGTAGCTATCTAATCGAGCAAATTCTTTTTTTTATCGGTTAGATGTGTTATAATAAATTTTGATGTAATAATTTCTAATTTACAAAAAGATAGCTTAAAGGGAGGCATACATGGAAATAATTATCAGTCATCAAAGAACTGATTTTGATGGACTAGCTTCTATGGTAGCAGCACAGAGGTTACATCCTCAAGCTACTATGGTCTTTTCGGGTAAATTAACTAATAATGTAAAGAAATTTACGACTTTATATAAAGGTAGAATTCCTATTAAGTATGCTAAAGAGATAGATAAATCTAAAGTTAGCAAGGTAATCATGGTAGATACTAGAGTAGCATCTAGGGTAGGTGCTTTTTCTAAGTTAGTAAAGAAGGATGGATTGAAAGTATTAATCTATGATCATCACCTTGAGCGACAGAGAAATTTAGAGAATGCTGAGGAAATTATTGAAGAGGTTGGAGCAACAACGACCATGTTAGTCAGTAGATTAAAGCAGAAGGGGCTTGAGATAACCTCTTTTGAAGCTACTTTATTTGCTCTAGGAATTTATGAGGATACAGGTTGTTTAGTTTATAAGAGTACTACAGCTAAAGATGCCCAGGTAGTAGCTTATTTATTGGAGCAAGGAGCAAATTTAGAAATAGTAGAAGAGTATATAGAGTATTCTTTGAGTCGAAAGCAACATCAATTATTCAATAAATTATTAGATTCTATTCATCCAGTTTATATTAAAGGATTTGAAGTCGATATCTTTCAATCAGAGATTGAGGAATATATCCCAGATATTTCATTGTTAGCCCATAAGTTAAATGAATTACATAACTCTGATGCTTTATTTGTATTGGTTAAATATGATGCTAAGGTCTTAATTATTGGTCGGAGTAATAATGATAGTATCAATGTGGCAGAGATATTGAACTATTATGGTGGAGGTGGTCATACTAGGGCAGCCTCAGCTAATTTAAAAGCTGATGATGATAAGGATTTATTAGATTACCAAGAAGATTTATTATGTATTATTAAAGAAAAGATCAATCCAGCAGTTTTGGTCAAAGATATTATGTCAAGTCCTGTTAAAACCATAACCCCTGATACAACGATGGGTAAAGCAGATGAAGTCATGTTGCAGGAAGGGTATACTGGGTTGATAGTGGCAGAGGATAATGAGATTGTGGGAATTATCTCCCGTAATGATATAGATAAGGTTAGAAAGCATGGTTTATTACATGCTCCAGTTAAGGGTTATATGTCTAATCGGGTAGTTACTATTAATGAAGAGGCCTCTTTAAAGGAGGTGCAGGATACTATTGTAGATAATAATGTTGGTCGTTTACCAGTACTTACTTCTGAAGGTGAGTTAGTAGGGATTATCACTAGAAATGATCTGTTAAGGGTTGTTTATGGTAGGGATGATTATCTGAAGAATAGACAGAATCTTTATGGTAGAAGTTTAGTAAAAGTACAAGAGAAGAGATATGATATTAGTGATAGATTAAAGCTCATTGACCAGCAGACCCTTGATTTATTCAAAAGAGCAGGCTCTTTAGCAGAAGAGTTAGAGTATAATCTCTATATTGTTGGCGGGTTTGTTCGCGACTTATTATTGGGTAAGGCTAATCTAGATTTAGATTTAGTTGTCGAAGGTGATGGGATTGAGTTTGCTCGTAGGTTGAATAAGCAACTAGGTGGAGAGCTTGATATCTATCATGAATTTGGTACAGCAGTATTGACCTTAGAGGATGGGATGAAATTAGATGTAGCTACAACTAGAGTTGAGTATTATTCTGGAATTGCTAGTCTTCCTGAGGTAGAACTTGGTTGTATTCAGCAGGATCTCTTTAGAAGGGACTTCTCTATCAATGCTCTAGCTATTCAGTTAAATGGTCACTCCTTTGGTCAGCTTGTTGACTATTTTAATGGTAGAGAAGATTTGGAAAGAGGGATTATTAGGCTATTACATAACTTCAGTTTATATGATGATCCAACTAGAATTTTTAGAGGATTGAGGTTTGCTAGTCGTTATGGATTCAAGTTCGAAGCTAGTACCAAAGAGTTGATTAAGCAGGCTGTTGATCTAGATGTGATAGAGAAGTTAAGTACTAATAGACTCTTTACTAAACTACAGCTTGGTTTACAGGATAAGTATCCAATTAAGTTTATTAAGTTATTAAAAGAGGAGAATATTTTAAGTTATATATCCCAAGATATCATTTGGGATGAAGATAAAGAAGAGCTAGCTACTAAAGTATTAGAGGTGTTAGATTGGTTGAAGACTTTAAATCTCTCCTTTAAGTTTAATGAATGGGTTCTTTATTTAATGGTTCTAATCTGGGGGATGAATCATGAACAGATTAAAGGGTTTAATCAGAAGTTTAATTTAAATAAGAATCTATCTTATCGCTTATTCTTTACTTTAAGTATTGGTAGTGTTAGTAGGAGGTTAAAAGCTGCAGAGGATAATAGTAAGATTTATTATCTATTGGAAGGCTTTGCAATTGAGGATTTACTATTATTACTGGTTAAAGACTTTACTTTAAAGGATAAGGTTAAGTTATATTTAGAAGAGTTACGGTGGATAGATATCAAAGTCTCTGGAGAGGATATTATTGACTTTGGTTATAAGCCAGGGCCTTTTTTCCAAGATGTTTTGCAAGCGGTCAAGACGGCAAAACTAGATGGAAAGATTGAAAATTATCAGGAAGAAAAGAAATACTTACAAGATTATATAGAAAAGAGAGGTGAATAAAGTGAATACAATTGCAGAGTTCGCCTTATTAATACCTATTTTATTGTTATCTCTATCCTTTCATGAGTATGCTCATGGTAAGATGGCAGATTTATTAGGTGATCCAACACCCAAGATGACTGGTCGTTTAACCTTAAACCCTTTAGCTCATTTAGACCCAATGGGGACATTGTTTTTGCTGATTACTCGTAGATTTGGTTGGGCTAAGCCTGTACAAGTTAACCCTCGTTACTTTAAAAATCGTAAACAAGGGATGATGTTAGTAGGATTGGCTGGTCCTCTATCAAATATAACATTAGCTATAATCTTTGCATTCTTATATAGGTTTGTTGGGAACTTCTTTTATAGTTTGTTAGACCCAAGAATTGTTAATACTCTATTTATTACAGGAATTTATCTAAACTTGGGATTAGCTGTCTTTAACTTATTACCAGTACCACCATTAGATGGTTCTAAGATATTGGCTGGGTTGTTGCCATCTAGTATGAATAAGGTTATCTATAATTTAGAGGCTTATGGGCCTTTTATTCTATTATTTTTACTATTTACTAATGGAATTGGAGTAATATTGAGTCCTGCTATAAATATTTTAAGAATAGGAATCTTTAAATTGGTAGGATTAATGTAGAGAACAAAGAATAAATATATAAGTTGAACTAATGTTTTTCTTAAATAATTCAAAACCTTTTTTGCCACGCGCCCTGAGGAGAATTATAAAAATTAAAATTTCACGAAGGGTTATCTTTTCCAACCCGAAGAGTGTTCTTCTCCGAGGAAGTAATCTTGGGGTGAATCATACGAATTTACACAAATAAGTTCAAAAGATTTATTCATTAAATTAATTTTTTACTCTTTATATTCGTGTTTGATTAGTGTTAATTCGTGGCTAATAATTCTTTTAATAACTAATTATATTTTAATGAAATTCTTTAATTCAATCTATAGATAGACAACTTTAGAATGTAATTTAAATATCCTAATAATTTAATACCTTTAAGTTCTTAACTAAAAACCTTAAAAGATAACTTTCAGCAACGAATCTACCGAATTTACGCGAATAAAACTAAAAGAT
>Ga0163226_1000009_pt1 | contig 42976 bp, 28 predicted proteins | sample MSEWel2016_07_13_2_FD_113144 | JGI IMG/M metagenome (GOLD analysis project Ga0163226, IMG submission 113144) | Subsurface microbial communities from deep shales in West Virginia, USA - MSEEL Well Study Marcellus 5H_2016_07_13 ...
ATTCTCTGCTATAGAGAAAGAATTAGTCAGAGAAATTTTCTTTAGTAAAAATTCTATTTCAGATAAATTCTGATTATAATCTATTTTTATAACTTTATCTTTAAAATTCAACTCTCCTTCAACCTCTTTTAAAGTTAGATCAGCAAATATCTCTGCTAATACTCCACCTTTGAGATAAGCTGCAATAGTTTTGATAAATAACTCGCTGACTGATTCATTTTCTACTACTAAGCTATGTACCTCCCCATAATTTAAATCTAAATTTACCCCCTCAATACTATATCCTTCTGAATTGTTAGAAAATAAGTTGTTAATCTTAAGAATACTTTGATTCATTTTGCTACACCACCTCTTATTATATTTAGCAAAAATAGTATAGTCAGCCAACTTTAGAATTGAATCCAATTAAAGTTAAGTTGGATGACGGTGACAAGTGATGAGTATCGAGTTAGAGTTAGAATCAAAAACATAAAAAAACTCTAATGTTCACTTTAGAGTTTTATATCTATAACATTATAGACCCATACTTTATGCTTTGCTTAAGCTTAATCTCAAGCTTAGTTTCAATCGGAATTTACAAGATAAAATAAATCTATGAAGGGTTAATAAACAATAGTAATGCCTATAAATAAGAAGTTGATTTTTAAATAAATTCTTAGCCACAGAGCTAAGGGTAATCTTTATCAAGTTTTGGATAGGGGATTGTAATTTATGATAATTGTATTATAAATTGTATTATAGAATGAAATAAATGTCAATAAATAGACTTAACTTTATCTATTAGTTCAAATAATTCATTTTCTTCTTTTAAAAATAATAAAACTCTTCATTATTCAGTATAATGAAGAGTTTTATTTAATAATTACTAAATTATTATTCAAGATTCCATTTCTTAATTTTATTAATGATAGTTTTTCCATTTCTAGCAAAAAATTTAATCTTCTTACTATCTTGATCGGGATAGATTCTACTGGAGAATACTTCTTGACCATCATTAACAAACATCTCTATAGAGGACTTATCGATGAAAAAGTGTAATTTGAGCCTACCATCATTCTCTATTAAACAATGGCGTACTCCCCCTCCACCCAATCCAGCCTTATTTCTATCAAAAGATAAGAGCTTATCTTCTGTCTTATATTTAATTACTGTCTCTTCCTTTCCATCAGCAGAACACCTTAACTTCACACCAAATTCTTCAGCATCTACTAAGTCAAATTCAACGATTAATTCAGCCACATCACCTGCAATACCTTCTAAATCTAATTCTTGATTATTGACCTCTATCGACTTATATTCTACATGACCGCTCCGCAATTTCTTTAACTCTTCGATTGGGCTTTGAATTAACCTATTGTTCTCATTAATCCTTAATTCACGCGGGATAGTCAAACAATGAATCCAACCATTCTCTCTTTCGGCATAGTTTTGATCCTCTTCTGGCAATCCCATCCAAGCAATCATTATTCTTCGACCCTTATCATCAATAGTAGTCTGAGCAGCATAGAAATCAAAGCCTCTATCTAATTCTCTAAATTCACCATGCTCCATTCTACCAGTATTATAATCCAGCTTACCTACTAGATATCCTGCTTGATAGATATTATTATAAAGATGACCTTCAGCCTCTAAACCTTGTGGTAAAGCAATCAGAACATCTCTGTTATTTAGTTCAAATAGATCAGGACACACCCACATATATCCAAAATCATTAAGGTCATTGAGATTACTCCCAGCCACCTCTCCTATTAAACTCCATTGTTGTAAATCTTTAGATTTATATAGCAGAACTCTTCCTTCTAAATCAGTTGTCTGAGTACCTATAACCATATACCAGATTCCATCCTTCTTCCAGACTTTAGGGTCTCTAAAGTGCCTTGTATAACCTTCAGGTTGATTTTCAATTACAGGACCTAATTTTTTAAAGTTGATTCCATCCTCTGTTATAGCTAAACATTGATAAGTCTCTCTATTGCCCATTTCATTTTTTACATTACCGGTATACATTAAAGTAAGTACACCGTCATTATCAAAGGCACTTCCTGAATAACAACCATGAGTTTCATACCACTCACTTGGAGTAAGAGCTATCGGTAACTCTTCCCATTCAAGCAAATTACTACTCTTATAATGACCCCAGCAAACTAATTTATCTTCTGGATACAATGGATTGAATTGATGGCACAAATGATACTGTCCATTAAACTGAATAAATCCGTTTGGATCATTTAACCAACCTACTGGAGCCATTAAATGATACTTTAATCTATAATAATCATTCTCTACTTTATCCCTATTCTCTTCAATAATTTGATTAGCTTTGGCTAATAACTTCTTTTCATTATCTTTATTCATAATTCCACCTCTCTATACTCAATAATTAGTAACAAGTGATAAGTAAAACAGATAATCAATCAAATTTATAATGAAATTTATCTCTATAGAGATAATGCGACACTTTTAAATATCAGTGTGAGTGTGAGTGTGATCAAACCCCAATGGAAAGGCACTTCACACACACTCACACTAACACGAAAGTGTCGTAATATACCCATTAAGTTTTACTTTAGAATTAGACATCTATATTTGAGCTTAAAGTTAAAATTAAAATAATCATCTTAATTCCATCCTCAAAATCAAATTCTTAGATTAAATGATAAAGAAGGAGGTTAACCCCCTTCTTTATCTTGGATTATTTATCTTCTTTAAAACCAATCAACCAAGTTCCAATAAATGCTCCCCCAAAGGCTATTACTAAACCAATAATATAGTGCATTAAAGAACCGGATTCAACTATACTTGCTCCTGGAATAGCTGTTAAACCTAATCCAATCATTCCAACCTTGGTAGCTACTACATAAGCACCACCTAAAGCACCACCAATTGCTGCAGCAATAAAAGGTTTAACTAATCTTAAATTAACACCAAAGATAGCTGCTTCAGTAATCCCTAACAGACAAGATGTTGCTGCTGGTAAAGAGATAGCTTTAAGTTTAGTATTTTTAGTTTTAAAATAAACTGCCAAAGCAGCTCCCCCCTGAGCAACGTTAGCCATAGACCAGATTGGTAATAAAAAGTTAATACCAATCTTAGGATTTGACAATAATCCAGCTTCAATAGCATGAAAACTATGGTGAACACCAGTAATTACTATTGTAGAATAAAGCCCACCAAATAATAAACCAGCAATAGGACCTCCAACATTATAAATAGCCTGTAAACTAAGACCAATTCCATCACCTATAAATCTCATAGCTGGACCAATTGCTATTAGTGTAATAAATCCAGAAATTAAAATAGTTAAAAATGGAGTCACAATAATATCTAAAACATTTGGTACAACCTTTCTAAGACTTCTTTCAATATAGCCCATCACCCATACAGCAACTAAAACAGGCAATACTGTTCCTTGATATCCAACCATTCCTACATTTAAACCAAATACTTCAATAGTATTCTTAATACCTTCTCCCATTGTCCAAGCATTCTGTAGAGCAGGATGAATCATAATTGCACCAAGTGCAGCAGCTAAATAAGGATTTGCTCCAAATTGCTTAGCAGCACTAAAGGCAATCAATACTGGTAAAAATACAAAAGCTGCATTTGAGAACATATCTAATAATGTCAGTAATCCACTATCTGGGTTGACCCAATGATAGGTTTTCGCCATTCCTAAAAAGCCCATCAATAACCCACTAGCAACTATCGCTGGAATAATAGGTACAAAGATATTTGATAACATTCTAGCAAATCTCTGTAAGGGATTTAAATTCTTCATGGCTGCTTTCTTAGCTTCGCCAGTACTTACTTCAGAGACATCACCTTCTTTAGTCATCTCTGCATATACTTTGTTAACAGTTCCCTGACCAATAATAATCTGAAACTGACCTGAGTTAATAAATGCCCCTTTTACTACAGGAATCTCTTCAACCTTATCCTTATCAGCCTTATCATTATCTTTTAATACTAAACGTAATCTTGTAGCACAATGTGCTGCACTATCAATATTCTCTTCTCCACCAATAGCCTCTAAAATCTGCTTTGCTATCTCACTATAGTCCATTCTTTCTCCTCCTTAGTTAATTCTGTTTTTAAGATATTAAAAATAGCCAGAAATAATAGGAAAGAGGAGCTTATAATCTTATTATTAATATCTGCTTATGGGAAATTATTCTTATTATCTCCTCTTCTTTAATCAAAGCATTCAAACAATTACAAAATAAAGCTTATATAAGTTATAATCTTATCTAAATTTATAATTTCAGGAATATCCCCATAGAAAAGTTGCTTTGCAACATTTTTGGGAACGTTCCCAAAAATTCTAAAAAATATAAGCATGAATTATATACCTATATTTTTTTGACACTTTCTCTCTCTACTATATGATAATCTATCAGTAATCTACCTTTGAATTTATTTCCATCGATATAATCTAAGAGGATCTTGGAAGCTTCTTCTCCAGCTTTGAGATGATCATAATCAATTGTAGTCAACTCTGGAGTAATCCAAGAGCTTATCTCAGAATTACCAATTCCTACTACAGATATATCTTCTGGCACTTGATAACCTTGCTCTTTAAGGTATTTAATAGCCCCAAGGGCTAAACTATCAGTTACTGCAAATAATGCTGTTGGTAACTCTTGAGAATTTTCAATTATCTCTTTCATTCCCTTATAACCTGAGCTAATAGAAAAATCACCTTTATAGAGATATTCTTCTGGAGCTTCAAGATTATTCTCTGCCAAAGCCTCTTTATAGCCCTTCTTTCTTAACTGTCCAACAGCTATATCATACTCTGGAACACCAATATAAGCAATTCGCTGGTGACCATACTTGATTAGATATTTAACTATATCCTTAGCTGAATTAAAATCATCGTGAATTACACATGGGAAATCAACAATATCACTGATATCTTGCCCTAATACTACTACTGGTAAATCAATCTTTTTTAAAGTCTCAAGATGCTTTGGTGTAACTTCAGTAGCAAAGAATAGAATTCCACTTACTCGCTTTTCCTTTAATAGCTCTAAATACTTAATCTCTTCTGCAGTATCTAATCTGGTATTTGTAAGTAAAAGATTATAGCCATTGTCATACATAATATTACTTATCCCCTCTACTGCTGAGGAGACAGTACTTGTGTTAATTCTAGGTACTATAACTCCAATGCTATTAGTACTATTTTTCTTTAAATCTTTGGCTATAGAGTTAGGAATATATCCTGTTTCTTCTATTACCTGCTGAACCTTCTTTCTAGACTTATCGCTAACATGTTCTGCATCATTAATCACCCTTGAAACTGTAGATTTAGAAACACCAGCTAGTTTAGCTATCTCTTTAATTGTTAGTCCCATAATTTTAAACCCCTTTATTTTGGGAACGTTCCCAAAACTTCTTATAAAAATTATATAATAATTTAACTTAAAAGTCAATACTTTAATTCAAATTATTTTATCATTTCCTGAATTTGATCTAAACTAGGTAGAGCAGACATAGCACCCTTTTGCGAAGCTGCTAAAGCCCCAGAAACACTAGCAAATTTAGTAGTAGTATCTAAAAATTCCTTGTTCAATTCATTTATCTCTTGATCTGTTTCATTTAAGTTATATAAAATTCCTGAAACAAAGGCATCTCCTGCTCCTGTAGTATCAACAGTCTCAACTTTAATAGCAGGTACAAACTCTAATTCATTATTGTAATAATAATAAGATCCTTTACTACCAAAGGTAACATAAATCAAAGGTATTTTATACTCTTCTTTTAATTGCTTAACCCCAGCTTCTACATCACCTTTTCCAGTAATAAACTCTAGCTCTTCATCAGAAATCTTAAGAATATCAGCCTTATCCAACATAGAGATAATACCTGCTTTGGCACTCTTGGCATCAGGCCAAAGGTTTAATCTCAAGTTAGGATCATATGAGATTAGCATTCCATTCTCTTTAGCCTGTTGAACAGCATATTCAGTAGCACTACGAGCTGGCTCATGGATTAAAGAGATAGAACCAAAGTGTAAAATCTTATGTTCTTTAAATATTTTAGTATCAATATCATCTTGGCTTAAAAAAGTATCAGCACTAGGATTGATATAAAAACTAAAACTCCTCTCACCACTTTCATCTAATGTAACAAAGACTAAACCTGTTCTAGCTTCATCAGTTAATAGCATAGAGCTAGTATTGACACCTTTCTCACTTAAGGTTTCTTTTAAAAAATCACCCAATACATCATTTCCTACCTTACCTACAAAAGTTGTCTTTGCTCCTAATTTGCTAAGTCCTACTGCTACATTGGCTGGAGCTCCCCCTGGATTCTTCTTAAAATTCATATTATTCTCATCCAAAGGTATAAAATCAATCAATGCTTCTCCTAATGTTATAATTCCTTTCATTGAATACACCTCTTTTTATCATGTTTTTTATAATTCAACCACCTATTTATGGTGATATTACCCAATTTGAGTACTGTCTGATAAGTAAGAGGCAACGAGTAAAAAGCTTTTTACATCACTCGTTACCATATTATTTGTAAATTTATCCCCTTTATAATTTTTAGATTTATAAATCAGATAAAGGTTTTGGAAATAATTATATAGATTAGATTAATCTTTGTCAAATTTATCTCTAAAAATCTAGTCACTCCATAATGTCAAACCTGTAACTTGATCATAAGCTCTATTTAGTGGTTCTCCTTGATACTCTTCTATAATAAATTCACAGGCAAATACCCTTGTTTCTTCAGCTAAATGTCCTCCAAAAAGATTTCCCTCATCATCACCTAAAGAGATATGAGCGTGAATCATCACTTCTCCATCCTTACTAGAGATATTGCCCAATAGATTTACAATCTCTAAATGCTCGTTAAACTCCCTATCTTGATATACCTGCTGATCTTGATTATAATAAGATATCTTAGCCTTCTGCACAGCTCCAATTGCAGAAATTTTTCCAACCTTAATTCCTTTCTCTTGAACTATCCTAGTCAACTCCTTTAATAAATCATCACCTGTGTATAAGCGACCTTGATAGATATTTTTGATATTGTATTCTCTTAACATTAAAATTTACCTCCTAAATTTTAATACTGTCAATTTAATATATATTCTCTAATTGCTTCTGCTACACCATCATTATCATTAGATCGAGTTACTTCATTGGCAGCCTTCTTGACTTCTTGTGGTGAGTTACCCATAGCCACTCCTAACCCTGCATATGTTAACATATCAATATCATTATAGTTATCTCCTATAGCAATTACCTCTTCTCTCTTGATATTGAACTTTTCTTGTAAAGTTTTGATAGCTGTTGTTTTAGAAGCTGCTTTAGGGATTATTTCTAAATAAGTCGGTTTAGAACGATAGATAGTAAGCTTATCTAAAGAACAGACCTTAGCTTGCTCCTCTAATACTTTTATCTTTTCAGGAGTACCTATGCATAAGAGCTTATTAGCGCCTGATTTCCATGATGAAATTAAATCATCAAATTTTAAGATATTAGGTTTTATATTAGTTATCTCACTTTCTTCTTTAGCCCACTTATCCATCTTATCTACATACCAGTTATCATCTTTATATAGACTCATATGTAGTTTTAATTCTTGGGCTAACTTATATACTTTTTTTACGTCTGATATAGAGATATTTAAACTTGACAATTGTTCTAAGTTATTAGTAATAACTAAGGCTCCATTATAAGAAATTATTGGCTGTCTCACCTTTAATTCTTTCTGTAAAAACCAAATTCCCTTGGGCATTCTAGCTGAAACTAAAATTACTAAAAGGTTCTTTTCCTTAACCACTTGTTGAATTATATTTACTGTTTTTTCTGTAATTTGATGTTGAGAATTAAGTAAAGTTCCATCAATATCTAAACATAACATTTTGAAGTTACCCATCACACCCCTCCTATTATCAATATATTTGGACGTTTCTTGTAAAAGACCTGTATTTAATTTTATAATTCTAATTAAAGTTTAAGTTCTACATAATTCTATTATTCAATAAAACAATCTACCATGCAGAGTTAAGTTCCCAAATATCAAGAGACCTAATCTTTATACTTCCACCTTTAGAGAATAAATTTATTCCCATACTTTCTTTCCAATGTGGATAAAAACGAGTAGAAGCAGCAGTTACTCCCTCATTAGCAAATACTTCAACTGATGAACGATCAAGATAAATGTGGAGCTTCAATGTATTACTATCTACTAACTCAACTTTAGTAGTATAGATTCCACGATCTCCAATTCCAGCTAGGTTTCTATTTACAGCTAAAGCCTCTGTAGCTACATCATAGCTTACAGTCAGCTGTTCTTTTCCCTTTGGAGACCTTCTTAAATTAATTCCAAACTCTTTAGCATCATTAACTTTAATTTCAGCAACAATCTCTAGAGTATCTCCTTTAATCCCTTCTAAAATATTATCAGTCTCAGGATTAACTTCTACATTAGAAATGTGCTTATTATCTTCACTTCTTAACTTAGTTAATTCTTTAACTGGTCTAGTTCCTAAATCAGCATTAGGTAATAAGAATAATTCTCGTGGTAAGGACATTGCTCCAGCCCAATTAGTCTTTTGAGTTGGCATAGTACCTCCCCAACGATCCATCCAGCCAATCATAATTATTCGTCCCTTGTCATCTTTAAAGGTCTGAGCAGCATAGAAATCAGGACCAAAGTCAATATTTCCACTTCTTTCAGCAATAAACTTATTATCTTTATACTCTCCTATAAAATAAAGCGTGGACTGTATAGTTTCATTAACTGATACAAGCAGAACATATTTGTTACCTAGCGGGAAGAAATTAGGGCATTCCCACATAGCACCATTTGTTCCATCACCTTCAAATAAGATCCCTTCATACTTCCAGTCCTTTAAATCTTTAGAACTATATAATTGCACATTACCTTTCCCAGCATCACCAGACCCAACTACCATCTTCCATAAACCATCTTGATCCTTCCATACTTTAGGATCTCTAAAGCCCGCACTGGATTTATCTGGTGCCTGATCAATTACTGGATTACCTTCATACTTTTTAAAGTTAATACCATCTTCACTAATAGCAATATCTTGAGTTTCTGGAGTCTCACCAGGATTAGCCCTAGTATCAGTAGAGTCTGTATAAATTAAAGTTAATTTTCCATTATCATCAACAGCACTACCAGAGAAGATACCACTCATATCTCCTTCTTTATCAGTTTCTTCAGGAGCTAAAGCAATCGGCAAGTGTTCCCAGTGAACTAAATCTTTACTTATTGCATGTCCCCAATGCATTGGTCCCCATTCAGTACTATCTGGATGATATTGATAGAATAAATGATACTCGCCATTCCACTGAATCAAACCATTTGGGTCATTAATCCAATTACTAATTGCAGAGAAGTGATATTGTGGTCGATATGGGTCGACAGCATACCATTCTTTTATCTTATCAGAATTATATTTAAAATTAGGCTTAGATAACTTAATCGCTGTCAGCTTAGACGAACTTACACCTTCAACTGGAACATTAATATCATCAACATTAATATGACCCCAACCACCTTTAGCATTATCTACAACTTTGATATAGCATTCTTGACCAAGATAATCAGAAGCATCCCAATAAACCTTTCTATAACCTTCCCTATTAGTTCCTGTTGCTTTAAAGAGCTCCTTACCATCAATTGCTCTAACAAGAGCTATATAAAGCTTTTCTATATTTTTACCTCCACCTACTAGAAGATCAATTTGACCATTTCCACTTAACTTAAAGTTGTCAGATTTAAGGACACCAACTTGGTCATCTCCTCCTTCAGCATAGGTCCATAAATGATATTTGCCATTTTGATTAAAAGGACCTCCCCAACCCCAATCAACTCTGTCACTTACATCGCCCATACTAAAAGCATCTCCACTAACAACTGTCCAGCCAGTTAAATCTCCTGTTTCAAAGTCATGGTTATATATATCAGTTATTTCTTTTGTTTCAATTTCCTTAACTGCATTACTAACATGACAGCCAGCTAAAAAAATTGCAACAATCAATAATAAAATTAATTTTTTCATTTAATCAACCTCCTCTTAAGTTAATTCACATAGTATAACAATTAAGTAATTATATAGTGATTTAATTTTAAAATTACATTGTTATCCTCTAAGCTTCTTACTGTTATCAACCAAGCTATCAATAACATCTAATCCTCTTGCTATCATCTTAGCTTGCTCTTCTAATCTATCATATAAATCTTGATTAGATAATGTTATATCACTCATTATCACTTCTAATTCTTCATTTTTAATTAAACTTTCCATAGTTTGACTGGATACATTTTGACTTGATACAGCAATTTCATCAAGAACAGCACTTATCTGCTGAGTTGCTGCCACTTGATTTTTAGAAGATTTCATTACATTTTCCATTTTCGTTGCCAACTGTTTAGATAATGAATCTATCTCATCAAAAACTTTTACAATACTTTGACCTTCTTTTTCTCCTAAAATCATTGCAGAAATAGCATTTTTGGCTACTTTCTTTACATCTTTCATAATCAATTTTACTTCTTTAGCTGCTATACCACTCTCATCAGCTAAAGACTTTATCTCTTCAGCAACTACAGCAAATCCTCGTCCATATTCCCCTGCCCTAGCTGCTTCAATTGATGCATTTAAAGCCAGTAAATTGGTCTGATCTACTATATTGATGATTTTATCAGATGTTTTTCCAACATTATCAATACTCTTTTGCAACCTCTTCATAGTTTCAGCAGTATTATGAACAAGATCGCTACCAATATTAATTTTTTCAACTGTTTTAGTAATTACACTATATGTTTCATCACCAGCATCAGAAATAATTTCAGCCTGAGAATTTAAATTTTCAATACCAATAGCTATTTCATTTATAGAACAAGATACTTCTTCAATTGAACTAGCCACTTCTTTATTATCCAATATAACTTGTGTAATATTATTCTCTGAACTCATAATATTATCATTTAGTAAATCAGCAATCTCCTTAATACCCTTAGCAGCATTATCAACTGAGTATATCTTATCAGCCACTTCTTTTGTTTCTTCTTTAATCTCTGAAACTATCCTATAAACTCTAATAGTAATAAATCCCCCTAAAAGAATTCCCAAAAATAAAGCTACTACTGTCATAAGCAATACTCTATTTCGATTCTGTAGTGAAAAGTCTGCTAAATTTATAGTAGTAGTTCTTAAATTATCCCAATTTCTCTTATTTAAAGAAGCATTAAGAATATTAATTTGGCTATTAATATCACTTATTTCTCTTAATAAAACTCTTCTTGCTACAAGATCCTCTGATTTTTTTATCAATTCCTTTAATTTCTTATTTAAGTTTAAATTTAGTTCCTCTAATGTTTCTAATTGCTTTTTTTCATAGGACTCATTCGATATTTCCTTCAATTCTTTAATATCTTCTTCAATAAAATTACTGTTTGCTAAACTAGTTATACCTTCTGGACTCATTATACCAGCTTGAAACTGATAAATTTGTACCTGTTTAGTACTAGTATCAATAAATAAACCTGAATTAAGTTTTACTTCAGGAATAACCTGTTCATTTAAATTATTTATCACTTTATTTGTATGGTTAGTATTATTAAAAACTAGAATACCTACAGCTAATAAAATAACTAACAACAAAATAAAACCAACTTGTATTAATCTAATAATAGTTAACTTTTCTAATAGTTTAGATAAGAAACTAAATAATTTCCCCTTCTTAAAAGAATTGATTTGTTGTTTAACTTTAAGCAATAACATCGTCCCCTTTCTTCTTAAACAACTATTAATGTCAACGATAAAGGAACAGATAAAAATTAGATCAATTATAATATAAATAATTCAGTATTTATATTTCTTATTAAATTATAAATATCTGTATAGTTTTATTGAAAAATAGCTATATTTTTTATTTTATGTAAAATATAATCCTTGGCATCAGAATAAAATACCAAGGATTATGAGTTACTTCTCAATAATTGATTTAACTTGCTCTAAAGTAGGTAATGCAGACATTGCACCTTTTTGAGAAGCAGCTAAGGCTCCAGAAATACTAGCAAACCTTATTGTATAATCTAAAAAGGCTTTATCTAATTCACCTATTTTCTTATCAGTCTTATTAAGATTATGTAAAATTCCAGATACAAAAGCATCTCCTGCCCCTGTAGTGTCTACTGTTTCTACCTTCATTGCAGGTACAAATTTTAATTGATTATTATAGTAATAATAAGCCCCTTTACTACCAAAAGTAACATAGATCAATGGAATATTATACTCTGCTTTTAATTCTTTCACTCCTGCTTCTACATCTTCTCTTCCTGTGATAAACTCCAACTCTTCTTCAGATATCTTTAAAATATCTGCTTCGCCTAACATAGATGTTATTCCAGCTTTTGCAACTTCAGCATCTTGCCAAAGATTCAATCTCAAGTTAGGGTCATAAGAGATTAACATTCCATGCTCTTTAGCTTTTTTAACAGCAAATTTAGTAGCACTTCGTGCTGGTTCATGAATTAAAGAGATAGACCCAAAATACAAAATCTTATTCTCTTTAAAGATATCTTCATTAATATCTTCTGCTCTTAAAAATGTATCTGCACTAGGATTGATATAAAAACTAAAACTCCTCTCACCACTTTCATCTAAAGTAACAAAAGTCAACCCTGTTCTAGCTTCATCAGTTAATAGCATAGATCCAGTATTGACACCTTTCTCATCTAAAGTTTCTTTTAAAAAACTACCTAATACATCATTTCCTACCTTACCTACAAAAGTTGTCTTTGCTCCTAGTTTACTAAGTCCTACCGCCACATTAGCAGGTGCTCCTCCCGGACTCTTTTGAAATTTCATATTATTCTCATCTAGAGGGGTAAAATCAATCAGTGCTTCTCCTAAAGATATAATTCCTTTCACTTTACATTTCACCTCATTTTCTAAATAATTATACTCTAGCTAGATATTTGTCTTCTCAATATTAACAAACGAAGAAGGCACATAGGCCCTCTTCTATGTTTACTTATAATCATAATTTTTTACCAAATTGACCTTAATTTATAAATATCTAAAGAAATTAATTTTACATTACCATCTTTAACATAAAGACTTAATTCTCTAGAATTTATATTTGGGAAAATTAGATCACTAATTACCTTCTTCCCATCATTAGCAAATAACTCTACTGAGGACCAATCAACAAAAATATGCATCTTTACTCGTTTGTCATTAGCTGATAGTAAAGCTTGATGCTTAGCAGCAAAATCTTTATGAAATTCAATATTTCCTGATTTACTACGATCAACAAAAACAGTTTCTTCTTTAGCATCATAACCTATAACTATTTCTTGGCCATCACCACTATAAACTTTGAAACCAAATTCTTGAGCATCAAGCAGTTCAAATTCTGCAATTATCTCTAACAGACCTTCGTTAGTATCTGTCAATAAATTAACATCAGGAGAAAGAATCAGATCATCCCAGATTTTAGACTCTACTCGTAAATCTCGCAACTCTTCTACTGGACTCTGTACTAACTTGATTCCTTCTGGGAATCTCTTTAAGCTTAAAGCTCGCGGAATACTCATTGCACTACGCCACACTTCAGTTGGAACTTGATTAGCATATCTCCAATTACTCATCCATCCTAACCACAGACGTTGTCCATCTGCTAATGTTTTATTACTCCAAGAAACACCAGCATAGAAATCAGCACCATAATCCATCCATTCTAAATTGTCAGCATCAATTGACTGATGATCTGGTGTAAAGTTTGTACCATCAAAATCTCCCACAAAGTACATCATACCCGAACCACCTGCTGGAGGCTCTGGATCATTTTTATTTATGCCATTACCATCACCCACACTTAAAACAAGAACCCATTTTTCATCAATTTTTATATCATTCTTATCATAAACTGGTAATGGAAATAAATCAGGACATTCATAAACCCCTCGATGAGTTCCTTTAGCATCAGAACCAAAAGAACTAGCAAAAGTCCAATCTAGCAGATTTGAAGAACTATAAAACTCTACTCTATCTTGAACAGCAAGAGTCATCACCCATTTTTTAGTCTCTTCATGCCACATTACCTTGGGATCACGAAAATCTACTGTTCCTTGATTTTCAAGTACGGGATTACCCTCATATTTGCACCATGTTCTTCCCTTATCTCTACTATAAGCAATACTCTGCTCTTGTAAGTTTATATCCTTCTCTTCATCTATTAAAGCACTGGTATAAAAAGCTACTAAGCCAGAACCTCCATCAAAAAATCCACTACTATCATTATAGTCAACTACTGCACCACCAGAGAAAATAGCACCTAATTCATCTGGTTCTAATGCTATCGGTAGATGTTCCCAATGTACCATATCTTCACTTACTGCATGCCCCCAGTGCATAGGTCCCCAAACGCTACTATAAGGATGATACTGATAAAATAAATGATACTCCCCTTTATAGTAAACCATACCATTTGGATCATTCATCCAATTTCTTTCCGGACTAAAGTGAAACTGAGGACGGTATTTTTCTTTATAACATTTAAATTCTTTTCCCATAATTACCATCATCCTTTTTAAATTAAATTGCTATTACAATGAACTATATTAAGTAATTGTATATTTTTGAAAAGAAAGAATACGTATTCAAAACAAGGTAAATAAAGAGTCTTATTTACCCATTCCACCCATACCATTAATAAAGTATTTTTGTAAACTCACAAATAAGATTAACATTGGTAAGCTGGCAATTGTTAAAGCAGCCATAATCTGACTATAATAAACTGGCTGTTGAGTAAAAAATTCCTGAATACCAATCTGAATAGTACTGAACTTAGGATCAGTTGTTGCTACTAATGGCCATAAAAATTGATTCCATACTCCTGTAAAATTTAAGATCGTTGCCGTAGCAAATACCGGTTTAGACATAGGAACAATAACTTGAAAGAAAGTTCTTAAGAATCCACAACCATCTATCTGAGCAGCTTCTTCCACCTCTTTAGGTATATTTAAGAAGAACTGTCTAAACATAAAAATACTAAAAGCATTAGCGATAAAAGGAATGATTAAAGCTCCATAACTATCTAACATCCCCAAATCTTTAACTACTAAAAATAATGGTAATACAATACTTTGAAATGGAATAATTACTAAAGATACAATAACAGCAAAGATAATATCCTTACCTGGAAAATCTAAACGAGCAAAAGCATAACCTGCCATAGAATTAATAATCAGCCCTATTCCTACGGTCATGCCAGATACAAAGATACTATTAAATAAATATTTACCAAAATTCATACGAGAAAAAACTTCTTTATAATTATCCAAACTGACTTCTGTTGGTAAAAAAGCTTTAAAACCTGAATATAAATCAGTCATCATTGTTCTTTCTGACTTAAATGAAGAAAGAAGCATCCATAATAAAGGAAAAATAAAGACAAATACCAAAACTATCAATATCAAATAATGCAATCCTAGCATTACATTATTTCGATTTAATTTCATATAATTACCTCCCTTTTCTAATACATTAAATTACGCTATCCTGTTTGTCTTTAGCAAATTTTCTTTGTAAAATAGAAACTGTTAATACCATCACGAAATAAATTACGACTATTGCACTACTAGTTCCGATTTCACGAAGTTGGAATCCTTCTTCAAAGAACATCATAATCAAAGTTTTAGTAGCACCATCAGGACCACCTTGAGTCATTACATAAGGTTGGACAAAGATACCAAAAGCCGCAATACTTGTAACTAAAAGAACAAAGACTGTTACATTATAAAGCCCCGGTAGAGTAATGTGTCTAAATTTCTGCCATATATTAGCCCCATCAATCTCTGCTGCTTCATAAAGAGATTCAGGTATATCTTGTAATCCCGCCAAAAAAATAACCATCTGATAACCTACTCCCTGCCAAACTGACATCGCAATAATACTATTCATTGCTTGTTTTGGACTTGATAAGAAAGGCTGTTTAGGTAACCCTAAAGCCACTAATAAAGAATTAAGCAAACCATCATTGGGATTATAAAGTATTGCCCATAGGATAGATACTACCACCATAGATAATACTACTGGACTATAAAAGATTGTCCTAAAGAACTTTACCCCTTTGATTCTCTTACTGTTAATTAATACTGCCAATAATAAAGCTGCACCTACCTGTACTGGAACAACCACCAATACAAAATAGATAGTATTTTTTAATGCCTGATAAAATATCTCTTCCGAAAATAAATATTTATAGTTATCTAACCCTACAAAACTAGTCTTATCAGGGGTTAAGATATAAAAATCAGTTAAACTATAGTAAAAGGACATGATTGCAGGAAAAATGATAAAAACTGCTAATAAGATAACTGCTGGAGCAACAAAGGCTAACCCTCCTATTGCTTCCCGAGTATCTTTAGCACTATTAATATTAAAGATATCCCCAAACTTATTTTCGACTTTTTTTACTAAATTCAATTTAATAGCACCTCCACTTTTTAAAATTTAGAGAAAGAATCTATCTTTAGTGGTAGATTCTTTCTTTTTCTAAACCTAATTACTTAATTCTACGTTCAATATATCTATCTACCTTTTTAGTAGCTTCATTCAACGCTTTTTCTACATTTTTACCGTGAATAATGTTATACCATGCTTTAGCAAACTCTTGTGTTAAAATTGGATAAGCTGGTGTAACTGGACGAGCATGTCCTGTTTGTAGCTGTTGCTCCATGATAAGCTTAACTGGATATTCACTATATACTGGTAATTGCTCATATGCATCCTTTCTTGAAGGTGGCATACCAGTGACTTTAGACAATCCAACAGTACTATCTGTATTAGTCATCCACTTAATCACTTCTACAGCTTCTTTAGGGTGTTTTGTTTCTGATTGCATACCCCATGCCCAACTTCCAGTTGGAGAAGCACCTTGACCTTTTTTAAATACAGGCATTGGAGTCATGCCCCACTTTAGACCTGGATAATCTTTGATTGTGATTAATTCCCAAGGACCAGAGATAGTCATAGCAGCTTTTTGTCTTTCAAAAGCTTGCTCACCTGGATCATTTACAGCCAATCCTTCATCAAATATCTTTTGAATAAACTTCATAGATTCAATAGTTTTTTCAGAATTCATGTATCTTTCAGCCTGCATACCATCCTTAGAAATAATATCCCCATCATTAGACCAAATAAATGGAGTACCCATATAAGTTAACCATTCGTTCATATCTCCACCTAGTCCAGCTATTGGATATACATCTGGGTATTTAGCCTTTAACTTCTTAAGAACATTATAGAACTCTTCCATTGTCCAAGCATCTTCAACTTTTTGTGGAACTTCTACTCCAATACTTGCTAACATATCTGTGTTATAATAAATTGCTACAGAAGATTCCATTGCACCTAATGCATATAATTTACCATCCCAAGTTCCTTGTTGAATAATTGAAGGAGCATATTCATTCTTTTCTTCTTTAGTAAAATACTTATCAATAGAACCTATGATACCTGATTGAGCATAATTAGCTACATAAGGACCATCCATATCAATAATATCTGGCAATTCACCAGCAGCAGCAGCCATATTTAATTTATTTTCAAAGTCATTTCCAGCACCACGAGAGATAACCTTCATATCAACATGAATCTTACCTTCATGAGCTTCATTAAACTCCTTAATTCTCTCTACATAAAACGCATTCTCATGTTCAGAAGTACCATGTTGCCACATAACAACTTCAACTGGACCTTCACTTTTTTCTTTAGTTTTAGCTGTATCATTAGAATTACCACTACAGCCAGCTCCAATCAAAGCAACTACTAATAGCATTGCAACTATTGATAAAACCTTCTTCATTTTTATTTCCCCCTCTAATTTGAATATATATCTAATATATATCTAAAGATTATTTAAACCTTCAAACACATTTATTAATAGGAGGGTTATAAACTTATATACTTATTCCTATTAGATAACCAACTTAAAATCACAGAAATAATTAATTATTATAAACTTATCTAATTATAAATCAAGATCAATACCTCTAGTTGATTCTCTAACTACTAATCTAGGCTCTAATATAACTTCTATACCTTTTTCTGACTCTTTTGCCGTTATTCGTTTAAACAGTATTTCTAAAGATATTCTTCCCATCTCCCCTGTAGGTTGAGCCACAGTTGATAAACTAGGTCTTGTCTCTGCCGATAAGAAGGTATTATCAAAACCAATTAAGGCTATATCCTTTGGAATATCTAATCCTAGATCTTGAATAGCATGCATAGCCCCAAAAGCTGCTAAATCATTATAGGCAAATAATGCTGTAATATCTGAATTTTCTTTTTTACTTAAATAAGTTTTAACCTTATTATAAACCTCACGAGAATTAAGTTGCCAACCACCACATTCTATGAAATTATCATCATTAAAGATAATCCCATTCTGTCTTAAAGTTCTTTTAAAACCTATAAACTTTTCATCTTTTTTAGAACCAGCTACAAATACGATATTAGTATGCCCCAAATCTAGTAAATGCTTAGCAACTTGTTCTCCTCCATGCATATGAGATAGCGAGACAGAATCAAAACCCGTTAAATTTTGAGTAATCACAACTACAGGAGTATTTGCTTTTTTGAGACTATTTAAATGGCTAGATGTAGCATCAGATGGTACTAGTAATATACCATCTACCTGACGACTTCTTAAAACATTAATATAATTTCTTTCCTTCTGTAAATTACCTTCAGTATTACAAATAATAACACTATACCCATGCTGGTCAGCTTCACTTTCTACTACTCTAACTACTTCTGAGAAGAAAGGATTAGAAATATCAGGAACAACTATTCCTATTAAATAGGATTGGTTACTCACTAAACTTTGAGCAGTTAAATTTGGCTGATAATCAAGCTTACGTACCCACTCCATAACCTTCTGTCTTTTATCTGGTGTAACTGAAGAATGACCATTAATAACTCTAGATACTGTAGCTTGTGAAACACCAGCCTTTTTAGCGATTTCTTTCATTGTTGCCAACTTTAATCACCTCTCTTATAACTTATAACCTTTCCTACTCTTATTTTAACTCTTATGTAGCTGTTTCTTTCTTTTTTAATAATTGTATCTTTAAAGAATAATATTTATGAAAACCTTGAATACGTATTCAAAAAAGCCAAATAATAAAATCCACATTAAGAATTGATTTTTTCAACTAGAGTGGACCTTAGATATTATTAATTATTTAACTTATGCCCTATTATTTTATTATATTTTGCTTATAAAAGGGGTCTTGTAATTAATTTATATAAATAATCTTATACCAAATTACTTATATCATTTATCTTAAATTATAAAAATAATCTAGAATACGTATTCATTTATTTCAATTATATTCTACCATTTGATTTAAAGGATGTCAAATAAATTATTTTTATTTTAAAAAGGTGAGAATTGCAATATAAAATGCACGTCTTATTATTACCTATAGTTTCTATGTTTTTATAAATAATAGCATTATCTTGTTTCAAATAATTGATTTATTGTTTTATAATTAAATATCCTTTAGGATTTAATCTACAAGATTAGCTATCACAAGCCTTTCTTCAAAAATTAGGTATTCACCATTTTGCTATCTATGTTATAATTATTATTAAGACACATATTCTGTGCCCTCCTAATGTTTTTATGGTTATTAATATTATACAGAAGGTACAGGTATGTGTCTATTTTTCTACCAATCGTACACTTGATTATACAAATTTATTATATTAGCCCATTGTACTAATACATAAGAAAATTATTGATAAAATTTTTTAAATTTGCAATTTATATGATACAAAGACTACTAAGATCGAACAAATCTTATTCTCCTTTAAAAAAATATATATTTTTTTAAAGGAGAATATTTCTTGATAAAGCTTTTCTATTTATAGATTCAGTAGCACAACGGATAGTATTAGTAATTAAAAGGTATCACCATATTTTAAAGGCACAGAAATAGATGATTCTTTTTAACCTTATTTAAAATTAATTCCCCTAGTCGATTCCCTTACAATCAAACTCGGTTCAAGCTCTATTTCTAGTTTATCTTTTGTGTTCTCTTCTGATATTCTATTGAGCAATATTTCAATAGCTACTCTTCCCATTTCCTGAGTTGGTTGTGCAACGCTTGTTAGATTAGGTCTAACTTGTGAAGCTAAAAATATATCATCAAAACCTGCAACTATAATATCATCAGGAATTTTCAAACCATAATCTTGAAAAGCATGAATTGCCCCAAGGGCAGCTAAGTCATTATAAGCAAAAAAAGCAGTAGCTTTCAGCTTACCTTTGTCTAGATAATCTTTTACTTGAGTATAAACTTTCTCAGAAGAAATTCTTCCTTCATATCCACCTTCAATTAAATTATAACTATCAAATTCTATTCCATTCTTATTTAATTCACCTTTTAGCCCTTTAAACTTTTCATCCTTAGTTAGACCTATAAATCCAATATCCCTATGCCCCATATCAATAAAATGTCTAGCTACCTGAGCCCCTCCTTCTTTATGGGAAACTAGAACCGAATCAAATTTATGAACCTTTCTAGTAATTGCCACTACAGGAATATCTCCTTGCTGAAAACTATCAATATGTGGAGTATTTATATCTATTATCGGTACAATTAAAATCCCATCTACTTGGCGGCTTTTCAACGTATTAATATGATTTTTTTCCTTTTGTATATTACCTCTTGTATTGCAAACAACAATACTATATCCTTGCCGATTAGCCTCATATTCAACTGTATCAATTATCTCTGAAAAAAAGGGGTTGGAAATATTAGGAACTATCACTCCAATTAAATGTGATTGAGACTGTACTAAACTTTGAGCAATCTTATTTGGTTGATAATCAAGCTTGCGCACCCACTCCATAACTATCTTCCTTTTTTCAGCACTTACTGAGCTATGTCCATTAATAACTCTGGATACTGTTGCTCTTGAAACTCCTGCCTTTTGAGCTATCTCCTTCATAGTAGTCAATTTAATCACCTCCTTAAATAAGCATTTATCAATATAAATTTTTAAATACAAAATAAGAATTATGCTATTTTTGCAACTAATGAACTCGAGTACTATAATAAAAAAATCACTTATACATCCAGATGCTAACTTATCTAAATTATAATTAATATTTTGGAAGTTATCAAGAAATTATTCTATTTGTTGCATCAACTTTCATAAGTTATTAGATTATCTCTTAATCTCAATATAATTTAAATCTAAGCCTCCAACCTCAATTACTTTATAATAAATAATAGATTATCAAATTAAGCACAACATATCTCAAGCCCCATCAATAAATCACTCATAACATATTGTTTTTATTGTTGCAATTAATAGTTCCTAATCAAAATTAAAATCCAATCTTTTCAAATAAATTTATGCTAATTGAAAAGATTGGATATAAGGCTGATTTTATTAATCTTCTTATCTCATTATGAATAGAACCTATATTCAAACGAGAAATTTTACTATTTACTTAACTTCAAGTCCTCAACAGTTATCTTACTATCCATAGAGAATATTCCCCATTGATTGTTCTGTATAGAGAACATACGTGTACTAAGTACAGCTTCATCATTTACATAAAGTACTGCCACAGAATCATCAATCAGTAGTGTGAAATCCAAAGTATCATTTTTTTCAATCTGTAATGGCATTGTCGACTGTGGCTGTGAGATTTTAATCTTATCTGTAGCAACATTATAGAATTGAAGTTCTTGTGATTTACTATCAAACACCATATTTAAAGAGCCAATACCATCTTTACTAACATTAAACATAAATCCAAATTTATTAATTTGAGATTTTGTAGTTATTTTACCTATTATTTTGCTTATACCTTGAATTTGTGAGAATGTTACTAGCTCATGCTGACTACCTGAAAAAAAATAATTACCTTGTGAAACCTTAATTTCTTTAGTCTTAGTTAATGGCTTAAGCTCAACTTTATTGCTAATTTTATTTACTACCTGCTTAATAGGGGTAGGATAGAGCTCACCATTTTCTTTTTGCTTAATCTGATGTACAACTAGATTCCCTGCCCAATTATAATCATAAGCATCATCATATTTCTTTTTAGTTGGTGTCCAACCAAACATATAAAGATTTTCAGAATCTTTTTCCATTCTTCCTGCATAAAAACCATTTCCATCAAAATAATCTACTGTAGGCTTCTTAAATGTTCCCTTTGAATCTTTAGCTATTCTATAATGAACAACACGCTTTGGCCATTGATCGGAGAAGGTTAAATACCAATATTGTCCATATTTAATCAAGGTAGGACATTCCATATTAGAATCACTGCCCATATCATTTGAGAAAAATACTCCTTCATCAGTCCAATCTTTTAAATCACCTGAAGTATAAAGTGCTATTACTCCCATATTATCTTTTCTGGTAGTTATCAGCATCCAGTATTGCTCATAATCCTCATTGTAAAATACATATGGATCTCTAAAATCGTCAGGATTATACTGACTTGAAGCTTGAAAAGTATCTTCTGGAATTTTAGTCCAATTTTTAAGATCTTTACTTGTTGCATGCATTACTACTTCCATAACCATTCTTTTGGAATTGTGTCCTGTATAAAAGGCATGATACAATCCATCTTTATCTTTGATTACAGAACCAGTACCCAATGCAAAATCTTGAGCATATCTATCTCTAGTGTATGGAATTACAATACCTTCATCTTTGTATTGTAAAAAATCATTTGTTGTAAGTAAACTCCATGGGTGATAGCCAATATCAACTACATGTCTTAAATCTTCTAAATAAAAGACTTGAAAATCTTCACCATCATAATATGGCATTGGATCTCCTACCCAGCTCTTTTCTGCTCTTGGAAATATCGATACTCCTTCATTACTAAGGTCAAGATTTTTAACATCATAATCAGTATTGTTATCTTCTAGAGTTACTATTTCTGGAGCTGATTTATCGACTGATTCCTTTTTCGAAGCTAATCCTTTTAAACTAATATCAGTTACATGCATTGCTGCATAGCCCCTTCCTGAATCCATTCTGAAAAGCAACTTTTTAGCTGATGCAATTTTATCTGCATCCAAAGTTGATAAATTAATTGTAACTTTATACCAACCATCCTCTTCTAAAGGTATTACTCTTTTATCCATTCCATCTTTTGTCAAATTAATTTGACTTGTTATAGTATGGTCATTATATCCTTCACCACTTTCTATTTTATTTGTATTATCGAATACAACTTTTACTTGGGGTTCATCTGCTTTTATCTTAAATTCCAATATATCATAGCCATCAAATATTCAAACTTCTCCTGAAAATTGCAATTGCACTACCCATTCTCCTCTGCTTGCTTTTAGACAAGGCTTATAGGCTTCATAAGTAACTTCTCCTTGATTTGAATACTCCCATGGACTTATTGTTATACCCTCTAACATTGTTTTGTCTCTTTTATCTGTTGTATATAGATATTTTTTTATCACAGAAGCGTTAACAGTTCCTTCATAACTCACTCCACGATAAGTATATTTAATAGTATTTTCTCCGTCTTTTAATATATTTTCTGTGAAATTTGGACCAACTTTAAAACCTTTAACCTTTTTAACTGTACCATCATTAAAAGTTGCTTCTATTGTTGTAAGATTAACAGCTTCTAGTGATTTTAATACTAAATTACCATCAGTTCCTTTATCTCGACAGCCAACTAATAGAGTTATTACTAATGTCAGTATCATTGCTAATATTAAGTTTTTGCTCTTAAACACTTTTCATCAGCCTTTCTTTTTTATAAATAATTTAAAATATTAAGCAATTTTTAAAACTTTTTAAAGATTGCTCAAACAACTTTAAAGCTAAAGATGGAATAATTTATTAATCCTTAATCTAGTCCTCCTATTTGGGTAGTTATATTCTTATATCGGCTCTATCTTTTTAACTAACCTCACTTCATTACAAGATAACTAATTCAATTTTTACTCTATTAGCAATTTGCTATCTCTTTAATCTGCTTTGCTCTATAAGCTTAAATTTTAAATCGTTCTACTGAAATATGTAAACCATGAGCCATTTTAGCTAATTCAGTTGAAGAATTAGCTATCTCATTTGAAATATTATTTATATTTTCTGCTGATTTTTCTAATCCATTAATGTTCTTAGCTAATATTTGACTAGCACAACTTACCTCTTCAACCTGAATAAAAGTATCTTTAACTGAATCCTCCATTTCTATAAATAAAGAACCTGTTTCTATAGCCACTTTCTTTCCTTTATCAATCTTCTCTTTAGTCAACTTAACAACTTCTAAGCCAGTTTCTGCTTTCTTTTGAGTTTCCTTTACTATATCAACAACCTCAGCTGTAGCATTAGAAGTCCTACTTGCTAATTTTCTAATCTCCTCTGCTACTACTGCAAAACCTTGCCCATACTTTCCAGCCCTAGCAGCTTCAATTGCTGCATTTAAAGCAAGTAAATTAGTTTGTTCAGCTACAGTAGTAATTATTTTTACTATTTTTCCAATTTCTTGAGATTTATCATTTAACTCATTAATAACTACTACTGATTTAGATATTTGTTCATTAGCTTCTTCAATATTTTTGATTGTTTGTTGAATATTATAATTACCTGACTGAGCCTGAAGACTTGCTTTTTGAGCTAAGTTTGTCATTTCTTGATTACTAACTGAAACCTGTTTAATACTAATAAATAATTCTTCTAATAAGTTATTAGTGACTGTTACAGTTGAATTTCCTTCTTGTGCTGAAGCCGACAACTGTTCTCCATGTGCTGATATATTCTCTATTGCTTCCTGGAGATCTATAACTATTTCTTTTAAACCTTGCTTCATTTGGTTAAGAGCTTTTGTTAAATTGCCAACTTCATCTTGAGAGTTTACTTCTAAGTCATTTATAGATAAATTTCCATTGGCAATCTCTTTAGAGAAGTTTATAGCCTTGATTATTGGTTCAGTTATATATCTAGAAAATACCATAGAGATACCACTAGTAAATAAGACTCCTACTATAGAAATAATAAAGATTAAATTTCTTATCTTGACAGGAAGAGCATTAATCTTGGCTAAATCAATATCAGCTACTAGGTAAACTTCTTCTCCTAATCGCTTTGATAGATAATAGCTATCTGATACCGTTGCAACTTTAAAATTTTGTCCCAACTTCAATTGTTCTAAATACCACTGGTCATCTAATTTTTCTCCTATCTGCTTTTTGTCCTTATAATCTAAGATAGTACCATTCTTATTAGCTAATATTCCTGCTCCATACTGTCCCAAAGAAACATTTAAATTATCACTTAATAGATCAGTAGATAATCCTATTACTAAATATCCAATAATTTTTTCTGGATCTCGTTCTTTATAAATTGGAATATTATTTAAAAGGTAAAAATTCTGGTTTATCCTCTTTAAATCGCCTACCTGTATATTCTTATATTCTGAAATAGGTAACTTTTTACCAATATACTTATTAAAATTTCTTTTATTGGCTCGAGAATCAACAGCCACTATACCGTCCACAGTAGTTATATAAGCTACTTGAGCATATTCAATATCTTTTAATTCACTTGTAAGCTTTTTCCCTGTACTGATAGATAAAGATTTCATAACTCTTATATAATCTTTAACCTTTTTATTTTTTGACTCTTTTTCTTGTTTGTCTTTATTATTTTCACTTTGTGATTCATAAGAAGCAACTATATCTGTAAAAGAATTTAACATATTATTTTGAGAAATTAATTTTGATTGTCGTTTGATCTTTTTAATAACCTCATTAAAAATATCCTCTTGTGATTTAATTATAGTATTAATCTCTCTATCTACTTGTTCTAAAACAATATTTTCGGTATAATTATAAACTATAGTACCTATAAATGACATAATTAATATTACAATCCCTATTGTCATAAGAGTTATTTTCCACCTTAATTTTAAGTTACCTAACAATAGTTGCCCTCCTTTTCTTTAAAAGCAGTCTCTTTAAAAAATCAAATACCTATTAATACTTTGTCCCACTAGCTACAATCCCCTCAACAAAATATTTTTGTGCAGCTAAGTAAATAATAATTGTCGGAATTAATGCTATCAATGCTCCTGCCATCAATAAATACTCACTCTTCTAAGTTTTTGGGTAAACTAATGAAAAACTGTCTTAAGAAGAATGTGCCTAATCAAACCATAAGGTGTGAACTTTATAAATACGAGTTCATTTTTTGAAATAAATTTGTCAAGATATTGTTTAATTTTATATCATTTAAAACAGATTTTTTATCGATAACTTTAAATATCTTATAAAATCTTTTACCCATTATTCTTTATTGATTTTCCATTATTTCTTTAACATCTTCTAGTCTTGGCAAAGCAGACATAGCTCCTTTTTGTGAAGCCGCTAAGGCTCCAGAAATACTAGCAAACCTTATTGTATAATCTAAAAAGGCTTTATCTAATTCACCTATTTTCTTATCTATTATATTAATACTATATAAAATTCCAGATACAAAAGCATCTCCTGCTCCTGTAGTGTCTACTGTTTCTACCTTCATTGCAGATACAAATTCTAATTGATTATTATAGTAATAATAAGCCCCTTTACTACCAAAAGTAACATAGATCAAAGGAATATTATAATCTTCCTTTAATACTTTAACACCAGTCCTTACATCTTCTCTTCCTGTGATAAATTCTAGTTCCTCATCAGATATCTTAAGAATATCAACTTGATCTAACATAGAGATAATTCCTTCTTTTGCTGCTTTAGTATCAACCCAAAGATTCAATCTCAAGTTAGGATCATAAGAGATTAACATTCCATGCTCTTTGGCTTTTTTAACAGCAAATTTAGTAGCGCTTCGTGCTGGTTCGTGAATTAAAGAGATAGACCCAAAATGCAAAATCTTATTCTCTTTAAAGATATCTTCATTAATATTTTCTGCTCTTAAAAATGTATCTGCACTAGGATTAATATAAAAGCTAAAACTCCTCTCACCACTTTCATCTAAAGTAACAAAAGTCAACCCTGTTCTAGCTTCATCAGTTAATAGCATAGATCCAGTATTGACACCTTTCTCATCTAAAGTTTCTTTTAAAAAGCTACCTAATACATCATTTCCTACCTTACCTACAAAAGTTGTCTTTGCTCCTAATTTACTAAGTCCTGCTGCCACATTAGCAGGTGCTCCTCCCGGACTCTTTTGAAATTTCATATTATTCTCATCTAAAGGGGTAAAATCAATCAATGCTTCTCCTAAAGATATAATTCCTTTCACTTTAAATTTCATCTCATTTTCTAAGTAATTATACTCTAGCTAGATATTTGTCTTCTCAATATTAACAAACGAAGAAGGCACATAGGCCCTCTTCTATTTTATTATCTTACTTATCTTCTTAAAAACCTAACTACTACCATTAATATTAAGAAATTTCTGATTTTTTCTTGAGCTTTCTCTTTAGTTACTTCTAAGCTATTCTCAGAGAAAAATGTTAAGTTATTATTTATCTCTTTTGAATAATTAGCATATGGTTTTATAAATAACTTATACTAGCCATCTTCTGACTGAGTATAAATTTTAATATTATTTTTTTAAACATGCTATAACAGTGTCTTTAACAGCAGATAGTTTATAACATTTAATTAAAACTCATATTTAATACCTGTCATGAAGAATAATTCTCTATATGATTGTTCTACATCCCAAGTTTCATCAAAATCATGATATACATTTGTTTCTGCCTCTAGAACAAAGCCTTTTCCTATTGGTCTATTTGCATATACTCCCACCTTATAACTCTTCCATTTTTTTCCGTTGTCTTGGTTTCTATGATATCTTAATTCACTATAAAAGTTAGCAAATACTTTTGTTGAAGAAAAATATTTATGATAATTTAATAACCCTCTAACTTCATCATCATCTTTTTTTTCCACACCATCTCCTATAAATAACCCTGTACCAATAGTTCCCCCTCCTATGTCAGATTGGTATTGAACTTCACCTTCAACCCAATCATTTGCACTATTGCTTCCAGTATTATTTCGATGCTCATACAGTCCCCTTGTATATATTCTGGATTTATCAGTTAAATTATAAGTTAGATTAACTTCTGGCTTTACTATATCATAACCTGATGAATCACCCGCACTTCTTCCTTGTACAAATATTAATTGTCCACCATAAGTTCCCCAATCAATGGTTTTCTGATAACCTGGTCTAAATTCAATCTCTGTCTCTCCATTATTATCGTCACCTTGGTTATAATTTTTATGGACTACATAACCTAATTGAAAGTTACCCCAGTCATCTGATTTTAAGAATCCATCTGCAAGTATCAATTTTGTAAAATCATAATCAGTTCCATCAGTATTGTGTCTATTTCCTGTTTCTACAGCTGATCTAATAGAGCCATGAACATTAGATGCCATTACTTCTGTTGAGAATATTGAACATGCCAATAATAACACCAATAATAGTAGAGTTTTCTTCATTATCATCTCTCCTTAATTTAATAAATTTTTTCCATCTTCATAATAACAACTATATAGTATTAAATATTAATTATATCCTTTTATCTACCACCTCCCTTCATAAATCAAATCATTATATTAAAGTACTAATTAAACAATATTAACAAGTATAGTCTTAATAATTTTTATAGGTGTGACTAGTCACACCTATAAAAATTAACTAAATCTATATAAATAAAGGGGGATTTATTTTAATAGATTTCTTAGTTTACTTATAATCATAGTTTTTTTACCAAATTGATCTTAATTTATAAATATCTAAAGAAATCAATTTTACATTGCCATCTTTAGCATACAGATTTAAATCTCTAGAATTTATATTCGGGAAAATCAAATCACTAATTACCTTCTTCCCATCGTTAGCAAATAACTCAACTGAAGACCAATCGATGAAAATATGCATTTTTACTCGCTTGTCATTAGCTGATAGTACAGCTTGATGCTTAGCAGCAAAATCTTTATGCAATTCAATATTTCCTGATTGGCTACGATCAACAAAAACAGTTTCTTCTTTAGTATCATAACCTATAACGGTTTCTTGGTCATCACCACTATAAACTTTGAAACCAAATTCTTGAGCATCAAGCAGTTCAAATTCTGCAATTATCTCTAACAGACCCTCGTTAGTATCTGTCAATAAATTAACATCAGGAGAAATAATCAAATCACTCCAGGTTTTAGACTCTACTCGCAAATCTTTTAAATTTTCTGCTGGACTCTGTACTAACTTAATTCCTTCTGGGAACCTCTTTAACTTTAAAGCACGCGGAATACTCATTGCACTACGCCACACTTCAGTTGGAACTTGATTAGCATATCTCCAATTACTCATCCAAGCTAACCACAGACGTTGGCCATCTACTAAACTTTTATCACTCCAAGAAACACCAGCATAAAAATCAGCACCATAATCTACCCATTCTAAATTGTCAGCATCAATTGACTGATTATCCGGTGTAAAGATTGTGCCATCAAAATCTCCCACAAAATACATCATACCCGAACCACCTGCTGGAGGTTGTGGATCATTTTTATTTATGCCATTACCAGCACCCACACTTAAAACAAGAACCCATTTTTCATCAATTTTTATATCATTCTCATCATATAATGGTAATGGAAATACATCTGGACATTCATAAACCCCTTGATGAGTTCCTTCAATATCAGAACCAAAAGAACTAACATAAGTCCAATCTATTAGATTGGAAGAATTATAAAACTCTACTCTATCTTGAACAGCAAGAACCATTATCCATTTTTTACTCTCTTGATGCCAAATAACCTTGGGATCACGAAAATCTGATGTCCCTTGATTTTTAAGGACAGGATTACCATCATACTTATGCCATGTTCTCCCTTTGTCCTTACTATAAGCAATACTCTGCTGTTGTAAATCTATATCATATTCTTCACCAACTGGAGCGTTAGTATAAAAGGCTACTAACCCAGAACCTCCATCAAAAAATCCACTGCTATCATTCCAATCAACAACTGCACTACCAGAAAAGATAGTTCCTAATTCATCTGGTTCTAATGCAACAGGAAAATGTTCCCAATAAACTAAATCTCTACTTACTGCATGCCCCCAATGCATTGCCCCCCAAATGCTACTATAAGGATGATACTGATAAAATAAATGATACTCCCCTTTATAATAAACCATACCATTTGGATCATTCATCCAATTTCTTTCCGGACTAAAGTGAAACTGAGGACGGTATTGTTCTTTATAATAATCATTCTTAGCTTTATAAATATGTTCTCCCATAAAAACTCACTCCTATCTTATTATTTAAATTAATAAGCAGCAGATTAGAATTATTTTTCTAAAACAAGCTTGTTGAAATTTTTCGATCTAAATGTAATCGTGTTCAAAACAAAGAATACAATAATAATACTTCTTGTATTTATATAAACATATTTTTTCTATTCATTTATACCTCTTAGATTTAATGAATCACAGAAATGACAACCAACAAAATGTTTATCACCAACTGATTCCCAAACTGGTTCTTTTTCTCTACATACTCTTTTTGTATAAGTACAACGGGTTTGGAAGATACAGCCTGTAGGTAAATTAATTGGATCAGGCGGTGTCCCCTTTAATATAATCCGACTACGACTGTGATCAAGTCTTGCCCTTGGAACTGATGATAATAGAGCCTCTGTATAAGGATGCTTTGGGTTCTCTAATATTTCATCTCGTGGTCCAATTTCAACTAATTTCCCTGTATACATAACAGCTATTCTATCAGCAACATAACGAACAACTCCTAAATCATGAGAAATAAAGAGAAATGTTAAATCTAACTCACTCTGTAATTCCTTCAAAAGATTAAGAATCTGTGCCTGAACAGATACATCCAAACCAGAAACTGGCTCATCAGCAACAATAAATTTAGGCTTAATTGACAATGCTCTTGCAATTCCAACCCTTTGTCTTTGTCCACCACTAAAAGCATGAGGGTATCTTTTTATATATTCTTTCCTCAATCCTACCTGTTCAAGTAATTCTGCTGCTCTATCTTGTCTTTCTTCACGAGTACCAATATTATTAACTACAAGTGGCTCTATTATATTTTCCATAACAGTCATCCGCTCATTTAATGAAGAGAAGGGATCCTGAAAAATCATCTGCATATTGGATCTCACTTCTCTCATCTCTTTTCTATCTAACTCTAATACATTTAACTTTTCATTACCCTTGTAAAAATTTACTTCACCACTAGTTGGCTCATATAATCTTAGAACAGCTCTTCCTAAAGTTGATTTTCCACAACCACTTTCACCAACAAGACCAAGAGTCTCTCTTTTATTTATCTTAATACTAACATCATTTACAGCTTTTACATTAGCCACTGTTTTCTTTAAGAAACCTTCTTTTATTGGAAAATACTGTTTAAGGTTCTTTATTTCTAAAAGAACTTCATTCTTCATCGGCTTTCCCCCTTTTCTACAAAAATCTATGCATATTTATGACAACTAACAAAATGATCAGGCTCTACCTCGATACATGGAGGTGCCCCTCCCATATCACAAACCCCAGCTATCTTCTCTTCACATCTAGGTGCAAAAGCACATCCAGCTGGACGATTAATTGGATTTGGTACCATTCCTTTAATTGGCTCAAGTTTTTCTAATGGGCCTTCCAATTTTGGTATTGATCTCCAAAGACCACGAGTATATGGGTGTAGCGGATTGTTAACAATTCTTTCTGTTTTTGCAAATTCAACCCTTCTGCCCAGATACATCACAGCTATTTTATCAGCTATTTCCGAAACAACCGCTAAGTTATGGGTAATAATCATAATCGACATTTCTCTTTCCCTTTGCAGTTCTTGTAATAATTCTAATATTTGAGCCTCTATGGTAACATCTAATGCTGTAGTTGGCTCATCTGCAATCAATAACCTTGGTGAGCAGGATAATGCCATAGCAATCATAGCTCGCTGACGCATTCCCCCACTAAACTCATGAGGGTAAGAATCCACCCTTTTTTCTGCCTTTGGTATCCCCACTTGCTTTAAAAGACCTATTGTCCGCTCTCTGGCTTCTTCTTCACTCATATCAGGATTATGAATTAAAATAGCTTCCATAATCTGATTACCTATAGTATGTTGAGGTCCAAAAGAGGTCATCGGTTCTTGAAAGATCATACTTATTTCATTACCTCTTATCTCTCTCATTTTATCACCCTTTGGGTCTAACTCCGCCAGATTAATGGCATCTCCATCTTCTGGATAATAAAGTATCTGACTACCCTCAATTAACTTACCTGGAGGGGATGGTATTAAACGTAAAATAGAATGGGAGGTAACTGACTTCCCACATCCACTTTCTCCTATAATTCCAAGTGTCTTTCCCTTTTCTATCGTTAAATTAACTCCATCAACTGCCTTAACAAGACCTTCATCTACATCAAAATATGTTCTAAGATTTTTTACTTCTAAAATTTTATCTATATTATTATTCATTGTTTCCCTCCTTACATACTTGAATATGGATCAGCTGCATCACGCAAACCATCCCCTATGAAGTTAAACATCAATACCGTTAAAACTACAAACAAACAAGGGATCAAATACCAAGGATAATTTGATAGAACAGTAATATCCTGGGCATCCTGTAATAGCACACCCCAACTTACAGCAGGAGGTTGCATCCCTAATCCTAAGAAACTTAACGTGGTCTCACCCAAAATCATGCCTGGAATAGCCAAAGTTATACTGGCTATAAGGTAACTTATAAACGCAGGAACCAAATGCTTTATTATTATTCTCATATCGTTTGCTCCAGCCGCTACAGCAGCAAGGGCAAATTCCTCTTGCTTTAAAGCCATTAATTTACCTCTAACAACTCTTGCAAGCCCTGTCCAACCAAGAAATGCGAGAATCATTGTAATCGCAAAATAGGTCTGCACAGTCCCCCAAGTTCTAGGTACGGCAGCCGAGAGAGCTATCCACAGAGGAATTTGAGGAATACTCATCAAAAGCTCTACCAATCTCATAATAATTTCATCTATGATTCCACCAAAATAACCCGAAACTCCACCAATAATAATTCCTAAAATAAAGCTTACAAATACTCCACCAAAACCTACAAACAAAGAGATTCGTCCCCCAAATAAAACACGAGTAAATATATCCCTTCCCATCTTATCAGTTCCGAAAAGAAAGATTGGAACTTCAGCATCAAAAAGTGTTCTACTTATCGGAATTAAACCCAACATCTTATAAGGTTCACTTTTAGCAAAAAAGTCTACTGAATATTCTTTGGATTTATCTTCTACATATTTATACTTAAAAGTCTCTTTATCAAACTCTTTTTTCATTTTATAAACAAAAGGGGTTCGTAACCCATCCTCTTTACTTATAAAATGTATCTTAGTAGGTGGTGCATATTTATATTCACTCAATCTTTCATTCATTTCATATGGAGCTATAAATCCTGAGAATATAGATAAGGAATATAATATTGCCAAAACTGACATAGCAACTAAAGCCAACTTATGTTTCTTAAATCTCATCCATATCAATTTACTCTGTGATGCATAATATAATTCCTCTTGTTTTTTCTGTGCTTTTTCTTCTTTATTATCTCTCCACTTTGTTAATAAATTATTCAAATTAAAATTTAATCCAAGCATTCTTTTTCACCCCTTTACCAATTAATCATATCTAATTTTTGGATCAGTCCAAGCTAAAAGCAAATCGGAAATCAAAGTACCAATTATAGTTAAACAACTTAAAATTAAAATAACCCCACCAGCTAAATACATATCTTCACTCTGTACCGCTTCTAACATTACTGGTCCAACAGTCTTTAAATTTAAAACTTGAGATACAACCAACTCTCCACCAACTAACGCTGGTAACATCCAACCAATTGTACTTATCAAAGGATTCATTGCAACCCTAACAGGATATTTCAGAATTAATTTCCATTCTTTCATTCCTTTAGCACGTGCAGTAACTACATACTGTTTCTTAATCTCATCTAATAGAGTTGCTCTTAAAGTACGAATTAAACCTGCAGTTCCAGCAGTAGCAATTACTACTAAAGGAAGCCATAGATTCTTTAGCATATCTAGCAACTTAGCTAAGGACCAAGGAGCATCAATAAACTCAGGAGAAAATATTCCTAATACAGCCCAACCTGTCTTAACATATACAACATACATTAATACTAAAGCAAATAAAAAGTTAGGTAATGCTACACCTATAAATCCAATAAAAGTAGCAATATAATCAATAACCGAATACTGCTTTACAGCAGAATAAATCCCAATCGGAACAGAAATAAGCCATTGCACAACCATAGCCAGTAAAGTAATCACCATCGTCATTGGAATTCTTTCAGCCAAGATCTCACTTACTGGGCGATCATAGGTAAATGATCTTCCAAAATCACCTTTAAAAACAATATTTTTTATCCAAATTAAATATTGCATATACATAGGTTTGTCTAAACCATACCTAACCTTTAAACGCTGAATCTCATTTTGATCTGCCTGATAACCTTGACGTTGTAGGTTTTGGATATAAGTCTCTACAAAGCTACCCGGTGGCAGTTGAATAATAAAAAAAGAAATCATTGATATCAAGATTAATAGTGGAACAAGCATTGTTAAACGACGCAAAATATAATTAGCCATTCTTCTTCCTCCCCTTTAATAAATTCATAAATTTATTAATTTTTTCAATAAATCTAAGTATTAGCCAAGAATACAAAATTCTTGGCTAATACTTACCCTAAAACTCAATTACTTTTGTTTAATAAATATCTGCTCTAATGAATAAGCTATATCTAATCCATAAGGATAACCTTCTTTGGGAATATTACCCAAACGATTCGAAATTATATTAGGTTTTTTTACATTTTCAAGCGGATAAATCATTACATAATTCTCACTAAACCAATTCATTAAATCCTGATATAATTTTTTACCTTCTTTTGATTGAGCAGGATATTGCTTTCTAGCAGTATGAATATCAAAAAACTCTTGTAAATATTTAGGAGGTTTTCTTCCTGTTCTTCCATCTTGGTCATAATAAAATTGAGACGCAGGAGCCCATGGACCTTTATAATTTGGCATATAATCTGAAGATATTCCAGAAGACCAAATTGGACCATCATTCCAGTGAATAGAAGCCATAATTTGATTATTATCTTTTCTTTGGAACCAAATTTTCAGACCCATCTGTTCAATAGTTGTACGGATGCCAACTGCTTGATAATATTCTTTTAATAATTCAGCCATCGGAATGATATCTGGTGTCTCATCAGACACTGAGAAAACAAATTCAAACCTCTTGCCATCAGGTCCAAGACGATACCCTTCTTCATCAAATTTATCCATACCAATTTCATCTAAAAGTGCTTTTGCCTTAGTAGGATTATACTCAGCAGTAGTTACTGTTGGCATATCATACATACCAAAGTATAGATTTTCATTAATATCTTCTGAATCCATAGCCAAGGCCAATGCTTTGGCAAATCTCTTTTGAGGATCTCGCATCAATTGCTGCCATACACTGTCTTTATTCTGATAATCATAATCCTGATTTAAAGTTATTACTTGTGGATTATTGATTGAACCAGTCATAAGAGTTTTATAATTACCTCTAGCTTCATTTTCACGATATAATGGCATATTAGTCAAAGTAGCATGCTGAGTAAGCAGGTCAACATTACCAGAGATCGCTCTCATAGTCAATGTTTCTTGTTCATTAACAACAGCATTACTAATTCTATCAATATAAGGTAATTGATTACCTTCAGCATCTACCTTCCAATAATAAGGATTACGCTCATATTCTAAAGTATTCGCATCAATCTTCACAGGAACCCAAGGAGTAAGAACTGGCACTCCTATTGCTATTGGTGATGTCATTTCCCAGTGATTGATAGTCTTTAATGCTAATAATTCAGCCCAATTATTCAGCCCCTCTTCTTCTACAAAAGGTTGAATCTCTTCTACAGGTGTATAATCAGCATGGAATTTCTTTAAATAATGGGAAGGTTGCAATATCTTAGTGTAATCCTCAATCCAAGAAGCTAACTGAGATATAAACCAACCATACGGTTTGTCAAATTTAGCGATAAATGTATAATCATCAACAATCTCTAACTTCACAGGAGTTCCAGTACCTTGAGTTTTTAAGATAGGAGGAAGAACTTCATTTACTCTCTTATCTAAATATATATTTTCTAAAGTAAAACGTACATCTTCTGTAGTAACAGGTACTCCATCAGACCATTTTAAACCTTTTCTAATAGTAAATTTAAAGGTCTTATAATCATCACTAGCAGTATAATCACTAAATATAGCAGGAGCTGGATTTTCAGTACTTTGACCAGTTCCCCTTAATGTTGTAATTCCAAATGCTAACATAAGCTCATTAGCAGCTGGTACACCAGCAACTTTTAAAGTACCTCCATATTGCCCAGGTTGCCAATCCAACCATTTTTCATCAATTAATGTTCCAGGACCAACTACAAAAGGCTCTTCTGGTAATCGCTCATCCACTGGTGGCAATTCACCCTTTGCAACTTTTTTTGCTAGCATAGGTGATTCATTATACTTCCCATTACTAGCTTTAGTTATAGCTTGCTTTTCTTCTTTTTTTTCATCGTTATTCTCTCCAAATTTCCACCATGCTCCTACTGTAACAGAACATAAAAGTACTAGAGTTAACATAATAGCTAAAATAGTTTTTTTCTTTTTAAACATTTTTATCCTCCCTTAATATTAAATTTATATTATACTTAAAATCACCTCCTATGTATGGATATGTTAATTAAAAATGAAACTTAATGGATATATTGCGACACTTTTTACTTTGGTGGTTAGGAGTTAGAAATTTAGGTAGTTAGGCAGTTCTTAACCCCTAACCACCTACCTCCTAAATGTCGCTTTTTCCATCTATAGCGTCATGGCTAAATTTCATTTTAGATTCACGACCTATAGATCTTTAGAGTAGTTTTTATCTTATACTTAGAAGCTTTCATTATACTCTTAGGGCTATTATATAAGTTATAAAACTTCCAATTATCATAAAACTATCTACAACTTAGTTATTACGAATTATTTTGTTACAATTAAACATGTTTTTAAGTTATTTGATTATAATTAATTCAATCTAAAAACAAAATTTAAACCTTCTTAATTTTAATTTGTATATATAATTGTGAAAATAAAATAATCCACCCCCTTAAATAAAAATTAATTTAAAAAGGAGTGGATCTTATCTTCTTATTATAAATTATAACCACTTATTATTTATTATTCTATTTTCATTAAACTAATTAGCACAAATAATAATTCTCTAAAATACACGTATATGAAACAAATGAACACGAGTACAAAAATGTGAAAATAAAAAAATTATTGACTTATATATACATTATAAATAAGCTTTTCCCCTTTGTCAAGAAATTATTCTATTTTTATTGAAATTAATGCTAATTAAATTTATTACTTAACTTTATTATAAAACCAAATTCAACTAAATAGAGTTAGTCACTAAGAAATATCTTTTTTTAGTAACACTATCTATAAAATAAATTCACATATAAACAAGGCTACTAACTATTCTCTACTAGCTAGTAGCCCATCATTACTCTATAAATATCACCCTAAGCTCTTTTAGTTAAAATAAAAGAGCAAAGTTAATAACTTTCATAATTAACAGTAATTCTATCTATTAATACAGTTGTCTTAGCCTTTGTGCCAGTAAATATCTAAGATTACTAACTATGTTATCTAGCCAAATCCATTATATACTCTTCTGGACTGACTGTAGCTGATCTAATAGTACTACCACTTGGGATATTTTTATCTGTAAAATCTTCTTCTACAACAGCAGGTAAAATTCTACAATTACGACCAATCTGAGTATTATCTGGTATTCTAACCCCTTTTCCAATCACATTCAATCCATTCTCCAACAAATCAGGCTTTTCATCATTAGGGGTCATATCACTACCAAAGCCAACATGAGAGTTAACACCAATCACTGTATCTTTATCAATAATGCATTTACAGACTATAGAACTCTTCTTTACTACAGTATTATTTAAAATAACTGAATCTCTAACCACTGCCCCTTCCTCTATTACTACACCAGGAGAAAGCACTGAGTTTTCTACTACACCATTAATTATACAACCATTGGAAACTAGACTCTTTATTGCTTGACCCTTTGCACCAAATTTAACTGGTGGCTTCTCTTCACTTCTAGTGTGTAAATTCCAATTGGAATCATATAGATTCAACTCTGGCAAAGGCTCTGTTAAAGCTAAGTTTGCTTCCCAAAGAGCCTTAAGAGTACCCACATCTCTCCAATAACCTCCGTACTCATAAGCAAAAACATTATTATTATCAATCATCTCTGGAATAATATGATGTCCAAAATCTGAATTCTCTTGATTACAAAAAGCCTTTAGCTTCTCAATTAAGACATCAGCTGTAAAGACATAGATCCCCATTGAAGCTAAATTGCTTTTAGGTTCCTCTGGTTTTTCAATAAAATCTACAATCTGCATATTATCATTTGGTTCTAAAATTCCAAATTGATGAGCATCTTCCCAAGCTACCCTTTGGGTAGCAATGGTTAAATCAGCACCCTTTTCTATATGTTGAGTAATCATCTCATCATAATTCATCTTATAAACATGGTCTCCAGAAAGAACAATTACATACTTAGGATTATGACTTTTTATATAAGAGAGATTTTGATAAACAGCATGAGCGGTTCCCTTATACCAACCACCTTGCTTCCCAGTATAAGGTTGTAGTATGGTTACACCACCTATTCTTCTATCTAAATCCCATGGCTTTCCAATACCTATATGATCGTTTAATGATAATGGAAGGTATTGGGTTAGAACACCTACATTATAAATTCCTGAATTAACACAGTTACTTAAAGCAAAATCTATTAATCTAAACTTTCCAGCAAAAGGAACACTTGGCTTTGCTCTATGCTCAGATAAAATGTCCAATCTAGTTCCTCTGCCTCCTGCTAAAACTAACGCTAATGTTTTCATCAAATAATCCCCCCTAGTTTATTTTAATAATTTTAAAGTTAATAAAGTATAACTAACCTTATTATTCTGGGCTACCACCACCCCCTATAAAAATCTATCTCTTAAAAATTACAAACAAATATAGATATCCAAGTCTAAAGTGTAATTTAGTGGATATATAGCGATACTTTCGTGTCGGGAATCAGGAATCTGGAACCAGTGTTTATAACTGATTCCTGACTACTGATTCCAGATTCCAAAAAGCGCCACACTATCTTTCTATTGTTTCATTCTAAAGTTGGATAACTATGTAAGTATGTGACTTAAAATGAAACTCAATGGAGAATATTAAGACAGTTTTTACTTTGGTGGTTAGGAGTTAGAAATTTAGGTAGTTAGGCAGTTCCTAACCACCTCCACCTAACAAGCAAAGTATCGAAATATCTCTATATAACATCATAGTTGAATTTTATTCTAGATTCACGAAGCATAGACTATGATATACTCAATCTTAGACTTAACTAATCAATTAACTCCATTACAGCCTCTTTTAACTTAGCCAATTTCTCATCTGCCCCTTGATTACTCTCTGCTGTAACTGAGAAGTAAAACTTAACCTTTGGCTCTGTTCCAGAAGGTCTTACTGTTACTAGACTATCATCTTCTAACAAAAACTGTAACACATTAGACTCTGGTAAATCAATAAGCTGCTCTTCTCCATTAACCACATTATATTCTTTACTGACTAAATAGTCTTTAATAACTATTATCTTCTGTCCATTAATCTCTGTTGGACTATCTTCTCTTAAAGATTTTAGTAAAGAGGCAATCTTCTCTTTTCCTTCTTTTCCTGGCATCCTAATTGCTTCTATATCTGCTTTATAGTAACCATACTCTTCATACATTCTCATTAATTCTTCATAGATTGAGCTCTCTTTAGATTTGTAATAAGCTGCCATCTCTGCAATTAACATAGTAGCTACTATTGCATCTTTATCACGGGCATGTATTCCATATAAATACCCATAGCTCTCTTCAAATCCAAAGATATACTCTTTGTCATATTTACCTTCTTCAAACTCTTTAATCTTTTCACCAATATACTTAAATCCAGTTAAAGTATCCATTACATCAAGACCATACTTCTCAGCAATAGGTTTAATCATCTCTGTAGTTACAACAGTCTTGATAACTACTCCATTCTCAGGCACTTCCTCTAAAGAATTAACGATATACTCAGTTAATAGAACTCCTACTTGATTTCCATTTAAGAATACCCATTCTCCCTTAGTATCCTTAACAGCAATACCTACACGGTCTGCATCAGGGTCATTGGCCATAATCAATTCTGCATCCTTCTCTTCAGCCAATTCAATCCCTAACTCAAATACTGCTGGCTCCTCTGGATTAGGATAAGCTACTGTAGAGAAGTTAGGGTCGGGCTTCTCTTGCTTAGCTACTACATGAAGATTTTTAAAGCCTAATTCATCTAAAACCCTCTGTACAGGCATATTTCCAGTCCCATGTAATGGGGTATAAACGATATGTAAGTCATCAGCCATCTCTTTAATAGCTTGAGTATTTAAAGATAAATCCTTTAAAGTCTTGATATATTTGTCATCCATTTTAGGATCAATAATTTCAAACAGACCTTGTTTACGTGCCTTTTCTTCAGAGATAGTCTTGACATTGTCAAAGCTTTTAATAGCATTAACCTCTGCAATAATCCCTTTATCATGAGGAGGAACAACTTGGGCCCCATCTTCCCAATAGACTTTGTAACCATTGTACTCTGGTGGATTATGGCTTGCTGTTACCATAATTCCTGCAGTTGCCCCCAACTCTCTAACTGCAAAAGAAAGCTCTGGAGTAGGTCTTAAATCATCAAATAAATAGGCTTTGATTCCACTTGCTGCTAAGACCAAAGCTGCCTCTACTGAAAACTCCCTTGATTTATGTCTAGAGTCATGGGAAATAACTACACCTTTAGATTTATCACCATTCTTTTCAATATAATTAGCCAGACCTTGAGTTGCTTTTCTAATAGTATATTTGTTAATTCTATTAGTACCTGCTCCAATAATCCCTCTTAAACCACCAGTTCCAAAGTCTAAACTGGTATAGAATCTCTCTTCAATCTCCTTTTCATCACCAGCTATGGCCTTTAATTCTTCTTTAGTTTCTTGGTCAAAGTAATCATTCTTTAACCATTTATTATACTCACTCTTATAATCTCTCATATTTACCCTCCTCTATTTTTAATTAACCTTTTTGATTCACTAAATCAGAATATAACTTAAGATACTCTTTTGCTGAACTCTTCCAGCTAAAGTCACTTTCCATTCCTCTTTTAACCAACTTATTCCATACCTCTTTCTGCTGATAAAAACTAATTGCTCTCTTGATTGTATATAACATATCCTGAGCATCATAGTAAGTAAAACTGAATCCATTTCCTTCTCCAGTTACTTCATTATAAGATTTGATAGTATCATTTAGCCCACCAGTCTCTCTAACAATTGGTAATGTACCATATCTTAGGCTAAATAACTGACTCAAACCACAAGGCTCATATTTGGATGGCATTAAGAAAAGGTCACTACCTGCATATATCTTCTGGGCTAAATTAGCATTATATTTAATATTGGCAGATACTTTCTGAGGATAACGGTCTGCTATCTCTTTAAACATCTCTTCATATTGCTTATTTCCAGTCCCTAGTATAATTAATTGTACCTCTTCTTCCATCAGCTCATCAATAGTACTAGCAATTAAATCCAACCCTTTTTGATCTACTAATCTTGAAATCAGACCAATCACAGGAATACCAGAAGCCTGGGGTAAACCCAACTCTTCTTGCAATCTTCTTTTATTCTCATATTTACCTGATAAATCTTCAACATTGTAATTAGCATAAATCCTCTCATCAGTCTCAGGATCATTATCTTGATAACTAATTCCATTAACAATACCATACAAATCATTACTATTCATTCTCATTACATAATCCAATCCTTCACCAAATTCAGCAGTTTTAATCTCTTCAGCATAGGTCTTACTTACTGTAGTAATTATATCTGACATCTCAATTCCCATCTTCATATAATTAATACAATCATCATGGCAGACTACTCCCCAATTCCAATATTTATAAGGCAGTCCTAAAGTATCCTCAAGAATCTCTTTACCAAAGACACCTTGATAACGTAAATTGTGAATTGTATAGACAGTCTTAATATCTTTATAAAAATCATAAAGCTGATAATCTTCCTTTAACATAATGCTCAAAGGACCTGTCTGCCAATCATTACAGTGAATAATATCTGGTTTAAAATCTATCTTTGGTAACATCTCTAAAACTGCTCTACATAAATAAGCAAATTGAACATGCTTATCATTATTTTCATATAGAGTAGGACGATCAAAATAACTCTTATTATCTATAAAATAGTTTATAACCCCATCCCTCTCTAGTTTATTAACTCCAACATAGTCATCTCTCCAAACAACTCTGGTTCTAAAATGCAGTACAGGCTTTAACTGATTTAAATATTCATCGTTTATTATACTATACTGGGGCATAACTACTCTAACATCATGACCTAATTCTTTGATAGCTTGTGGTAAAGATCCAGCTACATCAGCTAGACCACCTGTTTTAGCAAAGGGTGCCACCTCCGAAGATACAAATAATATTTTTAATTTCTCTATCACTAAAATTCCTCCTTAATTAAGTTAATATCACTAATTATACTATAGATATCCAAGTCTAAAGTGTAATTTAATGGATATATAGCGACACTTTTAAAATTAGCGTGAGTGGGTGTGTGAGTGTGAGTAAACCCCAATAAAAAGAAGTTTTACACACACTCATGGC
>Ga0163226_1000010_pt1 | contig 42971 bp, 36 predicted proteins | sample MSEWel2016_07_13_2_FD_113144 | JGI IMG/M metagenome (GOLD analysis project Ga0163226, IMG submission 113144) | Subsurface microbial communities from deep shales in West Virginia, USA - MSEEL Well Study Marcellus 5H_2016_07_13 ...
TATTTTTGAGGAATTATTTTTTATAAATTCAATAAATAAATATTTAAAGCAAAAAACCTCCATATGGAGGTTTTTTAGCTGTCTCAGAATAGTTTTTAAAAACTATTCTGAGACAGCCCCTTTTATTTAAATTGTAAATGTATTATTAAGTTCTGCTAACGCCAAAGGCTATCTTAGTGGGGTAATAAGAATAATACAGTAAAGAAGTGGCAGATACTACCACCTAAAACAAAAAGATGCCAAATAGCATGATTGTACTTCATCTTATCCCAAGCATAGAAGATTGTCCCTACAGTGTAGAGAACTCCTCCTAGTACTAGAAAGACTATACTGGTCATATTTAAAACTGCTAATAAGGGCTTAATCGCAAAGATAACCAGCCAGCCCATGATTATATATAAGACTGTTGAAAATATTTTAAAGCGTTCAATCCAAAAGATTTTATAAACGATCCCTAAGACAGTTATTCCCCATACGATTCCAAAGATAGTCCACCCTAAGGATCCTCTGAGAGAGATTAAGGTCAAAGGGGTATAAGTCCCTGCAATCAGTAAGTAGATTGAGGCATGGTCAAAGATACGGAAGATATCCTTTACTTTACCTTTAGGAAAACTGTGATAAAGAGTAGAAGAAAGATAGAGTATGATCAATGTAGAACCATAAATACTAAAGCTGACTATATACCATACATCTCCAAAGATACTAGCTAGGACAACTAAGACTACAAGGGCAGCAATAGCTAAGCCTAGACCAATTCCATGTAAAATAGCATTGGTAATTTCCTCACTATTTATAGATTTTTCTCTGTTATTCATTTGATTCTCCCTTTCAATATTTTTAGTAGATATTTAATTATATTCATTTTTGCTTAAATTATCAAGGTTAGTTGACTCAAATAAGCTGTAGTTGATTAATTCTTGTCGGCTAGTTGATAAGGATCAACATGAACCATACAGTGCTTTACCTTATAACCCTTATTATTTTCGATCTTATCATGTACCTTTCTAGCAATTTGATGCCCCTCTATCACTGATAGGTTACCATCAACAGCGATTGCTACATCTACATAAATCTTATTGGCATGTACCCGGGTCTTTAGATTATTTATCCTCATAACTCCGTTAACTGTAGAGATATCAGTTCTAATCTGTTCGATAGTGTTCTTATCACCAGCATAATCAACAAGTTGATTGATAGACTGTTTATAAATCTCAAAGGATACCTTGATGATTAAAAGAGAAATAATCAGTGAAGCGATAGGATCTAATATCTGATACCCCAATCTAGCCCCTGCAATTGCAATAAGTGTCCCCACTGATGAAAAGACATCAGAACGATGATGCCAAGCATCTGCCAATAATGCTGAGCTATCTAACTTCTTAGCACCTTTAATAGTATATCTATACATCCATTCTTTTATGATGATAGATAAGATAGCAGCATACAAGGCAATCATCCCTGGAGTCTGATAAGTACCTGATTTAATTTTCTGGATTCCTTCATAGCCGATACCTAATGCAGTAATAAATAAAATTGTTGCTAGAATTTTTGCAATAACTGGCTCCATTTTTTCATGACCATAGGGATGGTCTTCATCTTCTGGTTTTTGAGCTATATGTAAACCAATCATAACAGCCACTGTACTGATAATGTCAGATAATGAGTGGATTCCATCGGCTACCATGGCATTACTCTTTCCAATAATACCTGCTAGTAATTTTAGAAATGATAACATTATATTCCAAAAGATTGTGACTCTCCCTATTTTATTTCCTATTTTTGTTCGTTCTATCTGTTTCATATACTACACTCCTCTAGATAAGGTTATTACTACCTAGTTATTCTAGATTATCTCTAGCTCTCCTTCATAAAAGATTTATTATTAGTTATATTCATTTTCATTTACATTTAGGATAATTGTCTGGAAGTTTAATTGGATAGTAGGGTTTATGGGAATAGTGCGACACTTTTAGGAATCAGGATTCAGGAACCAGTTATCAGTAAAACAGACTGATCCCAGATTCCCGATTCCTAACACGAAAGTGTTGCACTACCACTATATTATCTACTACTATCAACAGAATAATTTAGCTTTATAATGTTGATTGTTTTTAGTAGCTTCCTGAGTCTAATTTGATAGTTGTGTATACTTTCTCTTATTTTTAAATATATTTTATATAGAAAGGAGGGATAGTATGAGATTATGTGATGACTGTATTAAGGTCTTAGCAGCTGGACTATCAGATGAGTCTGTTAATACCTTAAGAAGTTCTTTAGATTTATTTACTAGTAATAAGGAGATAACTTTGCGGGATTTATGGGAGGCTACTAAATTAGGTAAGTATAGAATGAATAAGGTAATCAATGAATTAGAGGAGAGGTTCTTTCTTAAAGCTAATCAAGAGGGGAGAAGAGTCTATTTAGAGTTAACAACAACAGGCAAGAGATTTATGGAGATGGATTTAGAGAATAGGCTATCAACTGAAGCTGATTTTAAAGATATTAGTGGTGAATGTCAAGAGGTAGCAGTAAAAACTATAGATGAAGTTGATGATATTAACAAAGAGATAATTGAGGATAATAATGATGATAATAATAGTAACAATAATGATAATATAGAGAAGTTAGCAGAAGAGCCTAAAGAGGTAGAAGAAGTACCAGAGAGTGAGCCAGTAGTTGAGAAAAAGGATAGTATAAGAAAAAGTGCTAAAGATAATAAAGGTGATAAAAAGTCTAAACCTATAGTTTGGGACTTTTAAATTAATGGACCTAATTTTAGGTCCATTAATTTTTATATAAGTGATTAGATCTAGCTTTTCAACTTTAATTGTTTACCTATCATTTATAGTTATATATTGGTCAAAATTTGGGGCTAATTATTTAATTTCTTTTTTTGTTCTATATACTTATGAAGTTTTACTATTACAATATTGTTTATTTATTCTCACTTAAAGCAAAACCCTTCATAAATTGTTCTTGGAGTAAGATAAAGATTATTAATGGAGGTAATAAGGTAATCACAGCACCAGCCATGACCACAGCCCAATCTGTTCCTTGGTCTCCTGTTCCTATTAATGATTTCAGACCGATTTGAACTACCTGCTTCTGATTAGAGGAGATAATAATCAATGGCCATAAGTATTGATTCCAGACATAGATAAATTCAATTACAGCCAAGGCACCGATAGTATTTAAAGACATAGGAAGCAAAATTTGAAATAGAAATCTTAAGGGTCCTACCCCATCAACTTTAGCTGCTTCTACAATAGAGTCAGGAAAGCTCATAAAGTATTGTCTAAATAAGAAGGTTCCTGTGGCACTGGCTAGAAATGGAACTGTTAAAGCCAGAAAGCTATCTCCCCAATTTAGCTGTTTCATAAATTCAAATAAAGGTATTATTCTAACTGGAATCGGTAACATTAATGTAATTAAGATCAGCCAGAACAATAACTTCTTATAGCGAAAATCAAAGAATACAAAAGCAAAAGCCCCCAAAATCGAGAAGACAATCTTTAATGTGGTAATGACAATTGCAATATAACAGCTATTGAGCATCAGCCTAGCCAGATTATAATCAAGTAAAGCCTTTTTATAATTATTGAGGGTAGCAGAGCCAAAGCTGAGTTTAGGAGGATAGCTAAAGATTTCCCCCATTGATTGGGTACTCTTGATAATAGCAAAGAGCAAAGGAGATGCCACTATTAGCATCATAGTCAATAAGATTAAATGAGTTAATACTATTTTAGTCCATTTCTTAATAAAATATTTATTCATCTGTCAATCACCCTAATTTTTAAATTATGAACCATAATCAATCTTACTATCACTCCATTTAAACTGAGCGATAGTCAATCCCATCACCATTATAAATAAAATAATCGATTGTGCTGCAGCAAATCCTGTCTTATAGTTTTGGAAAGCGTCAATATATAACTTATAAATCATAGTAGTAGTTGCATTGACTGGTCCCCCTTTGGTTAAAATATCGATTATGCCAAAGGTATCGAAAAAAGAATAGATTAAATTCATTATCACCAAAAATAATGTAGTTGGCTTAAGAAAATCAAAGGTAATCAGAAAGAACTTTTGCAGACTATTTGCTCCATCCATCTCTGCGGCTTCTAAAATCTCTTGAGGAATATTCTGCAAGGCAGCTAGATAAAAGACGATATTATACCCGAGATTCTTCCAAACTGCTGCTCCTATCACCATTAATAAAGCCAAATGTTTATTAGAGATCCAATCAGGGCTGATTCCCCATAATAAATCAGTCAGATAGTTAATTATTCCAGCTGTAGGATTGAACATAAATAACCAGATTACACCTGCAATTGCTGGAGATAAAGCATAAGGCCAAATAAAGCCTAGGCGATATAAGCGACCACCTTTAATATCTTGATTGGATAAGACAGCAACAAATAATGATAAAGTTAAGCCAATTACCACAACACCAACTGCAAAGAAACAACTAATTAAGATACTTTGCAAATACTCTATTGAAGTAAATAGTTCTATAAAATTACTTCCACCTACAAAGATCTTTCTCATTCCCATAAAAGCAGTCTTATATAAGCTTAAGACAAAGGTCTTTAGGGCGGGGTAATATAAGAATAGTAGAGAAACGATTATCGAAGGTAATAATAAAAGATATGGTAAAGTTTTGCTACGGAATTTTACTTTCATTTGACTCACTCCAATCTATCTTGCAATTAAAAAGAGGGGATACTTTCATCCCCTAAGCTTATTATTTAATTAATTTATTGTACTCTTTTAGAGATTTATTGATATCTTGGTTAGCCTGATTTAAGGCATCTTCTATACCAGCTTCATCATTAATGATCTTTTCTACAGTCTTTTCTACTATCGTTCTAAGCTCCATAAATCGTCCTACCAAAGCACCTTGAGTTGCTCTAACATCTTTAGTCTCTACTAATTGGTCAAAGGCTGTCTGGTAGTTAGGATTTTCTCTAAACCAGCCTTCAGCTTTTAATGATTCAACGGCACTCTTTCTAATCGGGAAATAGCCTGTAGCTTTATGCCAATAAACCTGATTTTCAGTTGAACTCATCCATTTCACAAAGTCTTTAGCAGCCTTTTCAATTTTTCTATCCTTATTTTTAACAATCCATAATGATGCTCCACCAATGACAACACCATTTCTAGTCTCATCAGCCGGAATAGGAATTGGAGCAGTTCCAACTTCAAAACCTTGTTCCTTAGCCGATTTGGTCAATCCTGTAACTCCAGAGGTAGAAGTTATCAGCATTGCTGCTCTTTGAGAAAGAAAGTTCTGGTCAGCTTGTGCCCAAGCTTCAATACCAGGATTAATCCATAGCCCTTGATCATACAATTGTTTCCACCATTTAATAATTTTAATTGATTTTTTACTAGTAAGATAGGCTTGGTCAGCTAAGCCAGCTCGTCCGTTCTCTTGATTTACTAGATTTTGACCAAGATTTGCCATCCATTGCTCATAAAACCAAGAATGTAAGGCCCAAGTAATACCAGCTTTACTAGCACCACTAGCCACTAACTTTTGACTAGCTTCTGTAATCTCTGCAAAGGTAGTTGGTGGATTTTCTGGGTCTAGCCCAGCTTTTTTAAATAGATTTTTGTTGTAATAAAGAACTGCATTTGAAGAGTTAAAGGGCATTGAATATAATTTTCCATTTACTTTATAGTAATTTAAGACAGGGTCCAAGAAATCATCCCAATCAATTTCACCTTTCTTGGTTAAATCTTGGAAGGGGATAAAGATTCCACTATCCACATTCTGTCTAGTACCAATTTCAAAGGATTGAATTACACTAGGTGGGTTACCTTGTTGGGTTGCTGCTATTGTGGCATTTAAAGTTTCTCGATAACTTCCTTTATATTGTGCACTAACTTTAATATTAGGATGTTGCTGGTTAAATTTTTCCACCAAAGTATCGACTATCTCTTTGTTGTGTCCTCCCATTGCATGCCAAAAACTGATTTCAATATTGTCATTTTGACTATCATCTTCACCAAAAATCCACCATGCTTTACTGGTTGTACTAATAGTAAAGATAGCTAAAACTACTAAAAGCGCTACTACAGATACAATTGTACCTTTCTTATCAAACATTATAATCCTCCTTTTAGTTGACTGATTTTATTCCTAAATTCAAATATATCAGACCTATTTTAAGAAGAGATTAAATGCATATTAATTTTGGGTTAATATAACATTTTATTTTAATTAAATTTTAAAATAAACATTGATTGTTAATGGGTATATTGAGACATTTTTAGGAATCAGGAGTCAGTAACCAGTTATCAGTAAAACAGACTGATTCCAGATTCCCGATTCCTAACACGAAAGTATCGTAATATCTCTATATAATGACATCTTTAAACTTCAATCTCTATAGCCTTTTTCTAGTATGAGATTGACAGGATCAAGATATCAAGATAATTGTGATAATTTTAAAGAGAATTTGGAAGGTTATCTTAGAGGAATAATTTAGCTTCTAGAGAATATTAAGATAGAGTCGATGAACTTTAGTAATAAATATAATTATATTTAAATTAATATTATAAGCTAAGGTGGTGGTTGTGAAGTTATGAAAAAGGTTAAACTGCTTTATAATCCTATGTCAGGAAATATGAAATTTCCTAATTTTTTAGATGATTTTATCGATAGATTTCAAAGAGCAGGCTATGAGGTGAGTGTATTTAGAAGTTTAAAGCCAGGGGATATACCTAAGGGTTTGGAGAGAGTTGTTGAAGATGAGTATGATGCTATAGTAGCTGCTGGTGGTGATGGTACTGTTAATGAAGTAATCAATAAGATGTTAGAGGATAAAATAGATATACCCTTGGGAATTATACCTGCTGGGACTGCCAATGATTTTGCATCCCATTTGAATATGCCCTTTGAATTTAGAGAATGCTTTGATACTATAGTGAAAGGGAATATTAAGCAAGTTGATATAGGAAAAGTAAATGAGAGATACTTTATTAATGTCTGTGCAGGGGGGTTGCTTTCAACTGTCTCCCATGAGATTGATAGAAAGTTTAAGAATACCTTAGGTAAGATGGCTTATTATTTAAAAGGTATTGAGCAATTACCTAAATTAAAGCCTATTCCTCTAAGAATTACTACTAAAGAAGAGATGCTAGAAGAGGAGGTCTATCTATTTTTAATCTTGAATAGTCAAGGCGCAGGAGGCTTTACTAAGTTGGCTCCTAAAGCTACTATTGATGATGGGCTTTTAGAATTTGTAGCTATTAAAGCAAGACCTTTACATGAGATTGCAGCTTTATTTGTCAAGATACTCCAAGGAGAGCACCTAAATGATAAGAATATCATCTATTTACAGGATGATTATTTTAAGGTTGAATGTACTGATAGTACTTATGATCCCCATTTTTCTGATGTAGATGGTGAGAAAGGACCTCATTTACCCTTAGAGATATCATTAGAAGCAAGAAAGTTGAAGGTCTTTACTGGTTATTAATAATTTAATTGATTTAAATTTGGGTGATTACTGAAGAAATCGGCAATATTCTTCTGCTAAAGTGGGTTGAGTCTATCTATTCTCTCCCTCTTTTTTTTATTTTTGTTGAACTTTTTGTTATAATATAATATAGTATTAGAGGAAAGAAGATGTTTTTTAATGTTAACTGGTTAAGATTATAAAAAAACAAAACATTTACTAATAATGGAGATACTTTAGAAGTTAAATTGCTTTGTAAATAGATTATTATAAATCATTAATAAATTCCCTCTTATAGAGAAGGGATTTTTCTTTGTCTAGAGCTTGATTAATTTAAAGGTTGTTAGATAATAATAATGATACTTATAATAGTAATTACGATATAGGTATATGAATTCAAAATGAAACTTAATGGGGATATTGCGATACTTTTAAAATTAGCGTGAGTGGGTGTGTGAGTGTGAGTAAACCCCAATAAAAAAGAAGTTTTACACACACTCACACTCGACACAAAGTGTCCCACTATCTCTATATAGCTTCATGGTTAAATTTTATTCTAGATTCACGAACCTATACTATTAGTTTAGATCAATAGATTTTGACGTAAAAGGGGCTGGATGAGAATGAATAAAGGGGGAAATTATGTGATTGTACTAGGTGGAATGATAGGTGTAGGGAAGACAACTTATGCAGAGCTGATAGCTAATCATTTGGATAGTGATGTCTTTTATGAGAGTGTAGATGATAACCCTCTATTGGACAAGTTTTATCATAATAAGAAAAGATGGGCCTTTGCTTTACAGATTTATTTCTTAAATAAGAGATTTAAATCAATTAAAGAGGCTTTAATTGATAGAAATAATGTCTTAGACCGTAGTATCTATGAAGATGCATTATTTGCTAGAATTAATTATGAAGATGGGAATATGAGTGAAGCCGAATTTGATTGTTATCTCGATTTATTGGATAATATGATGGAAGAGTTAGCAGGTATGCCCAAAAAAGCTCCAGATCTATTTATCTATTTACAAGCCTCTTTTGAAACTATAGAAGATAGAATTGAAAAGCGGGGAAGGGATTTTGAGCAGTTTGACCATAATCCAGAGTTAGAGCATTATATGAGAAATTTACATTCTAGATATGATGATTGGGTCTTTAATCACTATGATGCATCAGAGATACTTGTAATTGATGCTGATAGATATGATATAACCAAACAAGAGGATGCCAAAGAAGTGTTATTGATGATTGATAAGAGGTTAGCGGAATTAGAGAAGATTGAGGCGATAGGGTAAGGATTGATAGTGACGAGTAAAATTAAGACAATAAAAAACACTCTAAATTTGATTTTAATATTGGGTATTTATCATACGTTATAGAAGAAAGGGCTACAGGATTTTTTAACCTATAGCCCTTTTTTATAGTATTAAGAAAATTATATACTTTTAGCGATTGTGGTTGATTCTTCTTTTTTAGTTTTTGCTTTTGGAGTGGAAACAATAACTGTTTGAATGAAGCAACAATTAAGCAAGGGTTTAGAGTTAAATCAAATTTTTTCAATTATTCAGATTTAATATTTATGAGAATTAAAGCATATTATTAGTTAAAGAACTACTTTAAAGGATATTAAATTGAGAACAGATAAGTTCATTGAGGGGGGAGAGAAAATTTAGATTATCTTAGTAAAATTCTAGGATGTTTTATATCTACTAAATCTAGTGGCTAGCATTAATTGCTAGTGAAAGGTATGATATTATTATGATTTTATATAAGATATTAAAGAGGATTATTAATAGGATGGAGAAATTATATCTTAGAGCAATCAAAGCTCAAAGAAATTTAAAGGTGATAGCTACTATCCATAATATCTTTGAGATTGATGAAAGGAATTGGCATGGTTTAGGTCAGATACAAAGAAGTGGATTGAAATTTAAGAAGGAGCTTGAAATTAAGAGAAGACATCAAAAGTAGAAGTGATTTTCTATCTTTAGAGATCTCTTAAACGCTAAGAATAAGGATGATAATTATTAATAGAAGACTTGCAAAATTAAAGTTAATAGGTTATCCTGATTAATAGAATAATAATAAAAATAATGCTGATTCTATTAATAGAATCAGCATTATTTTTATTATATCTTTACTAAATCATTCTGGAGGTGACTAGAAGTGAAATTAGGTATTGATATTGGGGGAACCCATACTGATGGGGTATTAATTGATAAGGAGCAGATAATTACAAGTACTAAAATTACCACTAATCATAATAATCTCAGCCAAACTATTCTAACTAATTGCCAAAAGTTGATGGCAGATATAGATATCCAAAAGATTGATAGCATTGTTTTAAGTACAACCTTAGCCACTAATTTAATTACTGAAGGGAATTATCCCAAGATAGGATTGATCTTAATTCCTGGACCAGGATTAAATCCTGCTTATTATAGTTATAGTCCTTATACTGAAATTGTCTCTGGGTCGATTGACCATAGAGGTAGAGAGGTTAAAGAGCTTAATCTACAAGAGGTAAAGGATAAAATTGGCAAGTTGTTTAAAAAAGGGGTTAAGCAGCTTGGGGTCTGTGGAAAATTCTCTAATCGAAATCCCAAACAGGAGCTACAAATTAAAGCTTTAATTGAAGATAATTATCCCCAAGTAGAGATTACTTTGGGGCATCAATTGGCAGGGAGTCTAAACTATCCGCGCCGTGTCGCTACTACATATTTAAATAGTATTATTCAAAAGGATTATAAAGAGTTTGTTAGAGAGATTAAAGTCGGTTTAGCTAAATTAGGTTTTAAAGAAGAGGTTTATATTCTTAAAGCTGATGGGGGAACAATGCCTTTAAGTGAATCTATTAAAGTTCCAATTGAGAGTATCAATTCTGGTCCTGCTGCTAGTATTATGGGAATTTTGAGTCTTAATAAGCTAAGAGGTGCTACTATTGGTCTAGATATTGGTGGAACTACAACTGATATCTCCTTATTTATCGAGGGAGTACCATTATTTAATCCCGAGGGGATAGAGATTAATGATTATAGGACCTTAATTAGAGGGTTATTCAGTCAATCGATTGCTTGTGGAGGAGATAGTCTAGTTCAAATAAATGAAGGTAATATTCAGATTGGACCAGCAAGAAAACAAGCTACAGCTTGTTTAGGAGGACCTGCACCTACTCCTACAGATGCTATGGTACTATTAGGATTAAGCCAAGTTGGGGACAAGAATCTGGCTAAAGATAGCTTAGAGCCTTTAGCTTCAGAGCTTAATTTATCGTTAAAGGAGACTGCAGAGTTGATTTTAGATAGCTTCTGCCAGAAGATAAAGTTAAAAATTGAAGAGATTTTAAATAAACTCAATAGTCAAGCAGTCTATACTATCAATGAACTTTTGAGTTCTAAAGAGATAAAAGTAGATAATTTGGTGGTGATTGGTGGACCAGCTAAAGCTTTAGCACCTAAAATAGCAGATAGCTTAAAGCTTGATTATCAGCTACCTCAAAAGTCACAAGTAGCCAATGCTATTGGAGCAGCTCTAGCTCAAATCACTCAAAAATGTACCCTTTATGCTGACACTTCGCAAGGGTATTATCAGATTCCTGAATTTGAACTAAGAAAGCAGGTTAATACTGATTTTAATCTAGACCAAGCCAAAGAGGTTATTAAGGTAGAGCTTAAGAAAAGAGTTAAGAGTGAAGCTTCAATTGAGGTTATTAATGCTCAATCTTTTAATCTGATACGTGGTTTTAATACAGTTGGTCAGATTATTGAAGTTATAGCTCAAATTAAACCAGGGCTGGAAAGGAGAATTCACAGTTAATAATTCACAATGAATAATTAAAACCGTTAAAACTACTAAAAACTTTAAATAAGGAGGGTTTTTGATGAGAATCAATGCTAAGAATAAATTAGGTTTAATCTTCTTTCCCGCCTTTGATTGGGCTATCTCCCCGACACATCCTGAACGGGAAGAGAGGCTTTTATATACCAAAGATCAGATTTTAGAAGAGGGCATTTTAGATATCGAAGGTATTGAAGAGTATAATCCTATCGTTGCTAGCAAGGAGGATGTAGCTAGAACCCATATCTGTGTTCCTAATATAGATAGTATTGTGACTATGCCCCATTTAATTTCAGCAGGGGGAGCTATTAAAGCAGGAGAGTTAGTGATGGAAGATGAGGTAGATAAGGCCTTTGCTATTATTAGACCACCAGGACATCATGCTTTTCAGGTAGTCCATGGTGCTAGGGGATTTTGTACTATTAATAATGAAGCAATCATGGTTGAACATTTACGGCACAAATATGGTAGTGATTTAAAGATTGCCTTTGTCGATACCGATGCTCATCTTGCTGATGGAACTCAGAATATCTATTATAATGATCCCAATGTCTTACATATCTCCTTACATCAAGATGGACGAACCTTATATCCAGGCACAGGTTTTGTCGATGATTTAGGTGGTCCAGGGGCTTATGGTAGAACAATTAATTTACCTCTGCCACCTAATACCACCGATGAAGGGTTATTATATGCCCTTGATAATCTGATTTTGCCTATTCTTGATGATTTCAAACCAGATTTGCTGATTAATGCAGCAGGTCAAGACAATCATTATAGTGACCCTTTGACCAATATGAGAATTTCTGCCCAAGGCTATGCTAAGTTAAATGATAAATTAGACCCTGATCTAGCTATCTTACAGGGGGGGTACTCAATTGAATCAGCTCTACCTTATGTCAATGTAGGTATAATCTTAGCGATGGCAGGTTTAGACTATAGCCAGATTCAAGAACCAGATTATCAGCCAGCGATTAAAGAGCAGTCACCAAAGATTACTGCTACTATTAAAAGAGATGTGGAAAGGTTACTGAGAGTTTGGGAGAATAAAGATAAGGTTGATATTAGAAAGAAATTTAATTGTAAGGATTATTATACTACTACTCGAAATATCTATTATGATACTGCTAATATTAGCGAGAATCAAAGTGTTAAGATTAAAATCTGTGCTGATTGTGCAGGGTTGATGATGATTGATTCTCTAGCCCATCCTTCTTCACATGGCAAGATTAGAGCGATTATCATTCCTCATAATTCTTGTAATCAGTGTTCGAAGTTAGGGTATCAAGAGTATCAACAAGCAAAGGTTGCTTCAAAGTTTAAGATTGTCTATCTACAAGATAAGAAGCAGGATGAGTTGTTATCATCTAAATAATTAGGAAAGCCACAGATTTTAACCTGTAGCTTTCAAAGGAGGAATAAGAATGGGAATAAAATTAACAGTAATTGGTGGTAGTGGACTCTATACACCACTTTTATTTGATGCAATAGCTAATTATCAAGAGGAGATTGACTTTGATGAAATCTGTTTAAATGGTAGAACTGCCAGTAAGTTGGAGAAGGTAGCTAGACTAAGTCAGAGTGTGATAGATAAGTCAGAGTATAATTTCAAGGTTACATATACAACAGATCGTCAAGAAGCGTTGCAGGGCGCTGAATTGGTTCTTTGCCAGATCAGGGTAGGAGGGATGAAGGCTAGAGCCTATGATGAAGAGTTTCCTTTAAAGTATGATATTATTGGAGAGGAGACAGTAGGACCTGGAGGCTTTGCTAATGCATTACGGACTGTACCAGTAATGTTAGAGTTGGCAAGTCAGATGGAAGAGTATTGCCCTGAAGCTCTCTTAATTAACTTAACCAATCCAGCCAGTATAGTCCAACAAGCAATCGAGCAGGAGAGCACTGTAAATGTAATCAGCCTGTGTGATTTACCAGTAGGGGTATTAAATAAGATTGCTAAGATATTAGATGTAGATCGAGCAGAGCTTAGATATGATTACTTTGGTTTAAATCACTTAGGATGGTATCAACAGTTAAGTATTAGAGGTGAGGATAGAACTGCTGAAGTTATTGAAGAGGTAGACTCTTTAGACCTAGGAATTGATTCAGAATGGATTGAAAATCTGGAGATGATTCCACTACCTTATTTGAAATATTATTATCACCATGGTAAAGAGGTAGAGAAGGCAAAAGAAAAGGATATCTTAAGAGCAGAAGAGTTAATTGAGACCAGTGATGAGATAGCTAAAGCCTTAGAGGAAAGTCCAGAAACGATTCCAGAGTTGATCTACCAAAGAGGTGCCATCTGGTATTCTGATGTGATAGTTCCATTGATAGCAGCTATGGCCAATGATAAGAACGAAGAGTTTATTTTAAATATAGCCAATAATGGGCTGCTTGAGGGGATAGCTGATGAGGTGATAGTGGAGGTATCTACACTCGTTAACGGTAGCATTAGAGCATTAGAGGTAGGTGAGATTCCTCTACAGGTTAAGAGCCTGTTACAACAGGAGGCCAATTATCGGAATTTAGCTACCCAAGCTGCTATCAGTCAAACCAAGGATGATATCCTAAGAGCATTAGTTGCTAATCCTCAGGTTCCAAATTATGAAATAGCTTATCAGATGTGGAAAGAAGAGTTTAATAAATAATACAAACCAAGAGAAAAAAGATTAGGGATGACCTAATCTTTTTTCTCTTTAAAAATGTTAAATTTCTGTTAAGAACTCTTGGCTAACAAGGAATAGCCAATAATTTTCTAGAATTATAATTTATCAAATCTTGTAATGGGGTGAACTGATGGAAAATAAAAAGCAAGTGTATTCTTGGGTTCTATATGATTGGGCTAATTCAGCCTTTGCTACAACTATTTTAGCAACAGTCTTACCGATATTTTATAGGACAGTAGCTGCAAAAGGCTTAGTGGACAATGTGGCTACATCTTATTGGGGATATACTCAAACAATTGGAATGTTAATTATTGCTTTACTCTCGCCAATTTTAGGTGCTATCTCTGATTTCTCTAACTCTAAAAAGAGCTTTCTTAGATTTTTTGCTTATTTAGGGATAACAACTACAGGTCTATTATTCTTTATAGGTGAAGGCGACTACCTTTTGGCATCATTCTATTTCATTTTAACAAGTATTGGTTTTTCTGGTGCTAATGTCTTTTATGACTCTTTTCTACCACAGATTGCAACTCCTAAGAAGATGGATTATGTTTCCTCTTTGGGGTATGCTGCTGGTTATTTGGGTGGGGGGCTTTTGTTAGTTATAAATTTAATCATGATCAAAAAGCCTACTATCTTTGGAATAGGTGATAGCTTATTGGCTACTAGATTATCTTTTGTAACTGTAGCAATCTGGTGGTTTATCTTCTCTATTCCTATCTTTAAAAATGTTTCTGAGCTTCCAAGAAAGAAGAACTTCAAATTCAGCAGATATATCAAGGTTGGTTTTGCTAGAGTAGGCAGAACCTTCAAGAATATACAACAATATCGCCAATTATTTAAGTTCTTGATTGCCTTTTGGATCTATAATGATGGAGTAGGCACGATTATTCGTATGGCTACAATCTATGGTAGTGAAATTGGAATCGGACAGGGTGATTTGATTGGTGCTTTGGTCTTAACTCAATTTATAGGGATACCTTTTGCCTTACTTTTTGGTAAATTAGGTGAGAGGGTAGGGGCAAAACGGGGAATTATTATCGGACTTAGTGTTTATTTATTAATTACTATCGTAGGTTATTTTATGACTAGTGCTCTTCATTTTTGGATTTTGGCTGGAATGGTTGGTTTAGTACAAGGGGGGGTACAGGCATTGAGCCGTTCCTTGTATGGAATTATGGTTCCTAAGGAGAAGTCAGCTGAATTCTATGGTTTCTTTGGTGTGTCCAGTAAGTTTGCTGCAATCACAGGTCCTTTTATCTTTGCTTTAGTTGGACAGTTGACTGGTAGTAGTAGATGGGGAATTATCTCCTTAGCTACCTTCTTTATCTTAGGAATAATCCTGTTAAGTAGAGTTGACATAGAACAAGGGAGAGCTGAGGCTACTTAATAAGCTCCCCTTCAAAATTTATCTCTTGAAAGGCTATCTCTAACTGTGAGTTTTCAAGCTCATCTTGGAGGTAGCCTTTTAATATCTCTATTAAGCTTACTCCTTCTTCAACCCCTTCTAGTATCAGTTCTTTAAACTTTAAGTACTCTTCTTCTGATAGGATTTCATAATTTATTTTAGTAGGATAGCTTAAAGTATCAAGGTTGAGTGGGACTAAAGGATTTAATATTTTAAAGCTTAGTTTTTTAATCTGATAAGGACTATAAAAGAAGCTCATTACTTGTTTGAAGTCTTGGTAAGAATCATTGATTAATTTAATTTTTAAATTATGATTATGACTTTTATCTAAGATATAATTATAGTAATCTATAATTATATCTGGTAACTTATTTCCTAAATCAATTTGATCAAGTGGGGAGAGGCTGTAGACCCTTTTTTTCCAGATTTCTTCAACTAAATAAGTATCTAAATTAATCTCTAAAAGCTTATGCTCATCAGAATTTTTCTGTTTAGCAAAGACAAAGGGGTGGGCTATCTTATCCACAGCATAATGAGCTAAAAAACCACAAAAATAGCTTAGTAGTATCGGGAACTCCTTATTATTTTTCTTACTTTTTAAGTAATTGATACTCTCTATAAAGAAAGATTTAATATTTGTTTGGTGTAGCTGTGATCCAATTTGAGGACCACGTTTGCTCTTAATCCAAGGCCAAAAATCATTATAAAAGAAGAAGTCAGGTCCTTGGCACCCTAGATTGTAGCTTCTTCTATTCTCTTTAATAATATCCTTGAAATTATTCTCTTCTAGTTTGTCTATAATTAAATCTCCTGCAACAAGATGGCTCCAAAAATCAGGCATAATATTCACTCCTTATCTTTAAGGTATGATAGGTGCTTAAGCTTAAAGTGAAACTTAATAGAGATATTACGACACTTTTATAATTATAAATTTACTAACCACAGGTTTCAACCTGTGGTGATGATGACATGTTACACTACGGGTTAAAACCCGTAGCTAAAACTTAAACTGTCGCAATATCCCCATATAACCTCATAATTAAATTTGACTTCTATTTTCTCAATAATTTATTAGCTACTATCTCATCTAAGAGCTTTATATGATATAATTATAATACAAAATAATTGATTTGACTACTTTAGATAAAGAAAAAGCGATTTTTAGGCGGTCGGGTGGTAGCTGGTCAGAAACTGCCTAACTACCTAAATTTCTAACTCCTAACCACCAAAGAAAAAGTGTAATAAAAGACTAGAGATCAAAAGCTAAAGATTAGCAGCGAATTAATACGAATTAAAGAGTAAAAGATTAATTGATCTTTTGGTTTTATTCGCGTAAATTCGGTAAATTTGTTGTTGAAAGTTATCTTTTAAAGTTTTTAGTTAAGAAATTAAAGGTATTAAATTAAAGGTATTAAATTATTAGAATGTAATTTTCCCCTCTCTTGAGATGAAGAGAGGCTGTTTTTGCATGAAGTGGTCAATAGACCCGAAAGGGGTTAGGGGTGAGTTTAAGTTCTTAAAATCTCACAACGCCCCCAGCCCCTCTTAGTCTTAAGAGGGGAGTAAAAAATAAATTTCTTTTTAATGTTGGACATCTATATTATAATTTGAGGGGGTGTAGTCATGTCTGATTTAATTGCCAGTTTGCTTTTTGATCTGATCAAGAATATGGCAGTTATAGCGGTGGCAGCCCAACTGTTGATTATGGAGACTGATATTTTCTCTCAAATAACCAATAGAAGGGCTAAAATTAAATCTAAGGTCTTCTTAATTATATTTTTTGGTTTATTATCAATTTTGGGCACTTATTTAGGTATTTATATCCATGATGCTTATGCCAATATTCGAGCTATTGGAGCAGTTGTCGGTGGTTTACTGGGAGGGCCTTTGGTAGGACTTTTGGCTGGTCTAATTGGAGGACTTCATCGTTATTTCTTAGGTGGATTTACAGCCTTTGCTTGTGCTTTATCTACCACTTTAGCAGGGTTAATTGGTGGAATAATCTATTACTATCGACCTTTTGATAAAATCACTTTAAGCATGGCATTTTTATTAGGAGTGATAATAGAAGTTTTAGAGATGGGATTGGTCTTGGTCTTAAGCCATCCATATGGTCAAGCCTATGAATTAGTAAGAATTATAGCTCTACCTATGATTTTAAGTAACTCTCTAGGGATTACATTATTTATCAATGTTCTTCATAATAGCATGAAGAAGGGGCAAGAATTGATGGCATTACAATCATATAAAGCTTTAAAGATTGCTAATAAAAGTATTAGCTATTTAAAGGAAGGTTTAAATTATAGTTCTGCTTTAGAGACCTCAAAAATTATTTTAGAGATAAGTGGGGTAGCAGCTGTCTCAATTACTGATCGAAAGAAGGTGCTGGCTCACTATGGGTTAGGAATGGATCACCATCAGGCAGGAGAGGGGATAATGACTAAGGCTACTAAAGAAGTTTTAGTAGAAGGTCAGTTGAAAGTGGCTACTAACAAACAAAAGCTAGGTTGTCCAGTCAAAGACTGTAAGCTTAAGTCAGCGGTAATTGCACCTTTAAAGAGAAGGGATGAGGTAATTGGAGCATTAAAGCTATATAAATCTGAAGAGGCTAGTATTACAGAAGTAGATATAGAGCTAGCTAGAGGGGTTTCAGAGTTATTATCTACTCAGTTACACATATCTAGTCTAGAGAAGGAGGCACAGTTAGCTACTCAGGCTGAATTGAAGGCTTTACAGTCTCAGGTTCACCCTCATTTCTTATTTAATGCTTTAAATACTATTATCTCTTTTTGTCGTACTGACCCAATGGGAGCAAGAAAGTTATTGATTAAATTATCTAAATTCTTTCGTCACACTCTAAAGGAGAATCACAGTTTAATTAAGTTAGAGAAGGAGTTAGAATATACCCTTTATTATGTTGAGATAGAGAAAGCGCGTTTTGGTTCTAACTTGGAGGTTGAGATAGATATTCCTAAGCAATTATTAGACTGTGAAGTTCCTAGTTTTGTTTTACAGCCGATTGTAGAGAATGCTATTAAGCATGGAGTCTCATCTAAAGTAGGTCTAGGAAAGGTCTTAGTTAAAGCAAGACAGCAGGAAGAAGATTTGTTCTTGGAGATAATAGATAATGGGGTAGGAATCCCAGATAAATATCTAAATTGTGTAATAGAAGCAGGTTATGGTAAGGGGTGTGGAATTGGGTTAAGTAATGTTAAGCAGAGAATCCAAAAGATATATGGTACTGAATATGGTTTAGAGATTAGTAGCCGACAGCAAGAAGGAACTAGAGTTAGAATTCAAATCCCATATTTACTTCAAGGGAGGGAAGATAATGAAGAAGATTAGAACTATAATAGCTGATGATGAATTTCCAGCAAGAAGTGAACTAAAGTTTTTACTAGAAGGGATTGAGGATATTCAAGTGGTAGCAGTAGCAGAGGATGGGATTCAAGCTTTAGAACTTATTGAGCAAAAGAGTCCTGATTTGGTCTTTTTAGATATTCAAATGGGAGGAAAGACTGGCTTAGAAGTTGCCAAGGAGCTTATGGGATTAGAAAAAGAGCCGATTGTTGTCTTTGTAACAGCTTATGATGAGTATGCTTTAGATGCCTTTACAGTTAATGCTGTTGACTATTTATTAAAACCCTATGAAGAAGAGAGGCTTGTAAAGTTAATAAATAGAATTAAACCCCTCTACTTTAAAGAACAGGCTATAGAGGAGAAGTTAACAGATTTAATAGAGAAGATAGATGATGGAGCTCAAACCTCTAAAATTGATAAATTGGCTGTGAGAACAAATAAGGGGAATCTAAAGCTGTTAGAGTATAATGAGATTATTCTTCTGTATACCCATGATTCTAAGGTCTATGTCAAAACTTATGACCAAGAGTATCAGATAGACTTATCTTTAAGTGAGTTAGAAGATAGATTGAGTAAAGCTGATTTTCTGCGGGTACATCGTAGTTATCTAATCAATCTAAATAAGATTAAAGAGATTATTCCTTGGTTTAAAGGTAAGTATCAGGTCTTAATGAGTGATGATAGACAGATGGAGGTTCCTGTCAGCCGTGCTAAAGTGAAAGATTTACAAAAGATATTTGGGATATAATTGCTTAACTTTAAAGTAAAACTCAAGAGAGAAAAAGCGATAGTTTTTATAATGATAAATTTACTAGCCACAGGTTTCAACCTGTGGTGATGATGACATGTTACACTACGGGTTAAAACCCGTAGCTAAAACTTAAAGTGTTGCAATACCCCACAATAATATTACATTTAAATTTAGTTTAACAATTATATGGATGAATGTAATTAATCTAAAAAACAGCTTAGAGTAATATAATGCAATTGAACCCTTAATTTCTGTTATTTAGAGTAAATTGCTTATCAAATTTATAAATTTATTCTATAATTTAAGTAAGTTAGCAATAAGTTTATAACCCCTATAACCAGTTAACATTCTAAATTAAAGGGGGAGATACAATATGGTATCTTTTATTATCTCATTAGTTGCATTAGTTGTAGGTTATGTGATTTATGGTAAGGTGGTAGAAGGAATTTTTGGGGTCGATGGAGATAAAGAGACTCCAGCTTATCTACAAGAAGATGGGGTTGATTTTGTACCGATTAATTGGGCGCGTGTCTTCTTAATTCAGTTGTTGAATATTGCTGGTCTAGGACCTATCTTTGGAGCAATTGCTGGTGCCTTATTTGGACCGGCAGCATTTTTATGGATAGTATTTGGATCTATCTTTGCTGGAGCTGTCCATGATTACTTAGCAGGGATGCTATCTATCCGTAATGAAGGAGCAAGTATCTCTGAAATTGTTGGAGAGTATTTAGGTGAAGGTGCTCGTAAATTTATGAGGCTCTTTTCTATCGTTTTATTGGTCTTAGTTGGTACTGTATTTATGACTGGTCCAGCAGGCTTATTAGCTAATATGACTGGAATGAGTTTAAATATTTGGTTAGCGATTATTATTGTTTATTATTTCTTAGCTACTGTATTACCAGTAGATAAGATTATTGCTAAATTTTATCCGATTTTAGGTGGTTCATTATTAATTATGGCAATTGGAATTGCTGGAGGATTGGTCTTTGGAGATTATCAAATTCCAGAGATTACTTTAACAAACCTCCATCCTGGTGGATTGCCAATGTGGCCAATGTTATTTGTAACCATTGCTTGTGGTGCCATCAGTGGCTTTCATGCTACCCAATCACCATTAATGGCTCGTTGTTTAGAAAATGAGAAGGATGGAAGGAAGGTATTTTATGGTGCGATGATTGCTGAAGGTGTAATTGCTTTGATTTGGGCAGCGGCAGCAATGACCTTCTTTGGAGGAACTGAAGGTTTAGCAACTGCTATGACTGAAAATGGAGGACCAGCAGGAATTGTTAAGCTCATCAGTGATAATATGTTAGGTATAACTGGTGGTATTCTAGCAATGTTAGGAGTTGTGGCTCTACCAATCAGCTCTGGTGATACTGCTTTTCGTAGTGCTAGATTGATCTTAGCTGATATCTTTAATCTAGAACAGACAGATAAGACTAACAGATTTAAGTTAGCTATTCCTCTATTTGTAGTAGGAATTATCTTATCCCAAATGGATTTTAGTATTATCTGGCGTTATTTCGCTTGGTCTAACCAGACTTTAGCGATGATTGCTTTATGGGCTGGAGCAGCTTATTTACTACAACATGGCAAATTTCATTGGATTGCTACTATTCCAGCAACCTTTATGACAGCAGTCTCTATCTCTTATATTATTATTGCACCAGAAGGTTTTGGTATCCAAGGTCCAATTTCAACTATAGTTGGTATCTTAGCAGCTGTTGGTGCATTAGCATTATTTTTAGTCAAACAAGAGAAGAAGGAAGAAGATGTCAAAGCAGTGGCATGATCAAATTTGAAAATTTATATAAGAGTTAATAAAAACCTAAGTGGGTACCTACCTCCTTAGGTTTTATAATCTTTATAGGTTAGTGATTCTAGACTGGAATTTAAATTTGTCCTTATATAGAGATATTACGACACTTTTTATAATGATAAATTTACTAGCCACAGGTTTCAACCTGTGGTGATGATGACATGTTACACTACGGGTTAAAACCCGTAGCTAAAACTTAAAGTGTCGCTATATACCTATAAAGTTTCATCTTAACTTTACACCTTTACAAAGGTGGTGAGTATAATCGAATTCATATAATAGTGATAGTTACAGTATATATTTAATAAACCTATGATTTGATAAATTATTGAGATAATAAGAAGGTTAAAAATTTCAGGGAGGTTTCTTAATGATATTAGTAAAAAAATGGAATGAGTTGGAGTTGCATACTAAGATTTTAATTGGTCTACTTTTAGGAATTATTGTCGGGGTGATCTTTGGTGAAAAGACTGTAGTTATTGAGCCTATTGGTCAATTATTCATTAGACTTATCAGGATGGTGATTATTCCTCTAGTCTTCTCATCCTTAATTGTAGGGGCAGCTAGCGTAGGAGATCCTAAAAGTTTAGGGAGGATTGGGAGCAAGACCATTGCTTTTTATCTGTGTACAACAGCTTTTGCAGTAATTATTGGGTTGATCTTAGGTAATGTTATTCAGCCAGGTCTTGGGTTGAAGCTAGATGTAGGTAAGGTAGCTATGGAGGCTAAAGATGCACCTCCATTAAGCCAAACTTTAATTAATATTGTTCCTAAGAATCCTATTGTGGCTTTGCAACAAGGCAATATGTTGCAGATTATCGTCTTTGCTCTATTTATAGGGGTAACAATTTCTTTAATTGGTGATAAAGGAGAACCTGTTTTGAAATTCTTCGATTCCTTTGCTGAGATTATGTATAAATTAACTGCTATAGTGATGGAGTTTGCCCCTTATGGTATTTTGGCATTAATAGCTTCTGTGGTAGGTTCCTTTGGCTTAAGTGTATTATTGCCATTATTAAAGGTAATTATTGCAGTCTATCTTGGTTGTTTAATCCATTGGATCATCACTTATGGTGGGGCCATCAAGCTATTTACTAAGCTAAGTATTAGAAGATTCTTTAAGGGGATTGTTAGTGCTCAAATCTTTGCTTTTAGTACTTGTAGTAGTTCTGGAACCTTACCTGTGACTACTAAGTGCTGTAGAGATAATCTAGGTGTTTCTGATAAGATCAGCAGTTTTATCCTACCTTTAGGTGCTACTATCAATATGGATGGAACAGCCCTCTATCAAGGTGTCTGTGCATTATTTGTAGCACAGGTATATGGAATGGAGCTAAGTCTTGCTCAACAGATTACTGTAGTATTGACAGCTACTTTGGCTTCAATTGGAACAGCAGGTGTGCCATCAGCAGGACTAATTATGTTGACCCTTACCCTAAAGAGCGTTGGCCTACCTTTAGAAGGGGTAGCTTTAATTGCAGGAATTGATCGTATCTTGGATATGGCTCGTACGGTAACTAATATAACTGGTGATAGTGCAGCTACTGTAATAGTAGCCTCCTCTGAAGGAGAAATCGATTTAGATATTGCTAATTCAAAAACTGTAAATGCTTAAATGTAATAAAAAGACCTTTAAATTTAAAGGTCTTTTTATTATCTGCATGTTGAGTTAGTTAAATTTTAATGGGCGTAATGAATAGCGACAGGTTCGGAGTTAGGTGGGTAGCTGGATGGTTAGATTTTTCCTAACTACCTACCCTCAAACCACCTAATAACCAAAGTATCACTTTTTCTTTCTATTATATAATTAATTCTACTAATAGCACTCCTCCAATTCCTCCACCTACTACCACTAATAAGTTTACTTCCAGCCATGCTAATACCACAGCGATAACTCCACCTGTAATAGCTGAGTTAATACTACCAGTAGAATAGATAATCCCTGGAAAGATCAAGGCACTTAAAGCAGCTATTGGGATAAACTCTAGAACTCGTTTAAGAAAAGGTGGCAGTTTGATAGTTTGTAAGAAGACCATTGGTAGCATTCTGGGAATATAAGTGACAGCACCCATGGCTATTAGGAGTAGCCAGATATTATTCATTCTTATCACCATCCTTAGGGAATAAAATAGCTCCAATGATAGAAGCAAATATTGTTGTAATAATTATCATCCAACCTGTTGACAGTTCCTTAACAGTTGGTAGATAATACAAGCTAGAGCTGATTCCAAAGGCTAGCAAGGCAACTATCAATAAAGAATTGGATTTTTTAAGATTAGGAACTAATAAGCCGATAAACATTACATAAAGGGCAATTCCCATACTACTTTGAAGTATTGCTGGCAATCCTGTGCCTAAGAAGACTCCAACTGCTGTTCCACCAACCCAAGAGAAATAAGCAATCAAATTCAATCCTAGAACAAAGTTAGCAGAGAGTTGTTTTTCTTGTAAAGATGCTAGGGCAAAGGTCTCATCAGTAACTCCAAAGGATATTAAGAGAAGATATTTTTTGGTTATCCCTTCCTTTAACCTCTGGGATAATGAGGCGGTCATCAGAAAATGCCTTAAATTGATAATAAAGGTTGTCATAATAATTTCAGGATAACCTGTTGCTAAAGATAATAGATTGACAGCAATAAACTGACTTGCTCCTGCAAAGACTATTAAAGACATGGCAATACTGATATGATTGGGAATATTGTTACTTTTAGCAAGTAAGCCAAAGGCGATAGCTATAGGAATATAACCGATTGCGATAGGAATTCCAGCTTTAATTCCAGACCAGAAAGGGTATTTGTTTAGAGAAATCTCCTTGTTAAGTAGGGAAATATTTTCATTATTATTCATATCTCTTGACACATCCTTTCTTGATTATATGTAAGGAATCAGGAGTCAGGAACTAGTTATCAGTAAAATAGATTGATTCCAGATTCCCGATTCCTGACACGAAAGTATCTCTTTTTCTCTATATAACATCATAATTGAATTTTATTATAAATTAGTATGTTATATTATCTATTTGTATTTTATACAGTACGAAAATCTATTGTAATATATTATACTAAAATATGTTATAATATACAAGAGGAATTTTTTATTAGACAAGGAGGCTGTTTAATGAGTGATATCAATCTTAGTATCGGGATAAAGTTAAAACAAATCAGAACAAAGAGGAATCTTAGTTTGAGTGAGCTTGAAAAGATAACTGGGGTAAGTAAGTCGATGTTGGGGCAAATCGAAAGAAATGAATCTAACCCAACAGTTAATACCATGTGGAAGATTGCTAAAGGTCTTGATGTCTCTTTCTCATATTTTATCGAAGAGGATAGGGAGAAGGTATCTGTTATCTCTAGAGAGAATATTAGCCCTCTTGTTGAGGGGGATGGTAAATATAGAGTTTATCCCTTATTTACTTTTGTTCAAGAGAAGAAGTTTGAAATCTACAATATCGAGGTTGAACCTCAGTATGGATATGAATCTGAATCCCATTCTAGAGGTGTAGAAGAGTATGTTGTTGTATCTAAAGGTGTCTTAGAGATGATAATTAATGATAATATATATAAAATTAAAGAGGGAGATGCTATATTTTTTGCTGCTGATAGGGTACATACTTATCGTAACAACACAGACTCTTTAGTTAAAGCTCAGGTTTTAGTCAATTATCCATTAATCAGCTACTAGGTTGATACTTTTTAATAGTTGAATTTTAATATATATAGAAACCATTAAAGATTTTGTATTTGTTTTATTATAATATTGAGCTACAGGTTTAAACCTGTAGCTTGTCAGAAATAGTTAAATTATTAAACTTCTTTTTTGTGTTCTATATAGTAGCTTTTATTTAAAATTTATATTGACAACTTTACTTATTCCTAATACAATATAATATACAAAAGTACAACATAACATATAATTAGAGTTAGAGATGAGGAGGAGTAGAGTAGTGAGTAGTTTATTTGCTAAGAGAGTTGATGATATTCCTAAGTCCTTTATTAGAGAGATCTTGAAGGTGATAGATGATCCAGAGATTATCTCCTTTGCAGGTGGCTTACCAAATCCAGAGTTTTTCCCAGTAGAAGAGATTAAAGAGGCGGCTAGTAAGGTATTAACAGACGATGGTACTAATGTTTTACAATATAGTACTACTGAAGGCTACCTTCCTTTAAGGGAGTATATTGCTGATAGATACTTCAAAAGGCAGGGTCTTAAGATCAGTCCTGAGGAGATATTGATTACTAATGGTTCCCAGCAAGGCCTGGATTTAATAGGCAAGACCTTTTTAGATGAAGGTGATGGAGTGATTATTGAGGAGCCAGGGTATTTAGGTGCAATTCAGTCTTTTTCATTTTATAGACCCAAGTTTCATCCAATACAATTATTAGAGGATGGGGTCGATCTTGAGGTTTTAAAGGATACATTGGCAGAAAATGATTGTAAGTTGTTTTATGGTGTACCAAACTTTCAGAATCCTTCTGGGATAACTTATAGTGATCAGAGAAGAAGAGAAGTAGCTCAGCTGTTAGAAGAGAGTAATACTATCTTTGTAGAAGATGATCCTTATGGTGAATTAAGATTTATTGGTGAAGATATTCCATCAATGAAGAATTACCTTAAAGAGAATACTATTTTATTGGGGTCTTTTTCCAAAATAGTTGCTCCAGCCTTTAGATTAGGGTGGGTAGCTATGAGTAAGGAGAAGATGGAGAAGGTTATTGTAGCTAAACAGGCTGCTGATTTACATAGTAACTATTTTGCTCAGCGGGTAATCTATAAGTATTTGATTGATAATGATATTGACCAGCATATCAGTAAAATTAAAGAGGCTTATGGACGCCAACGCGAGGCGATGGTTAATAGTATTAAAGAATATTTTCCTCCAGAAGTAAGCTGTACTGAGCCAGAGGGTGGAATGTTCTTGTGGGTTACTTTACCAGAAGGGATATCTGCTTTAGATATCTTTGAGCTGGCAATTAAGGAGCAGGTTGCTTTTGTTCCAGGTAGTCCTTTTTATGTTAATGATAAAGGGAATAATACTTTACGATTGAACTATTCTAATGTGGCTGAAAAGAAGATTGAAAAGGGAATAATGTCTTTAGCTAAAGTTATTAAAAGTGCATTATAAAGAAAAACCCCGCAGCTGCGGGGTTTTTTGATTAGAATATAAATTCAATATCAGATAATCTTTTCTTAACCTCTGTAAGGACTCGTTTTTCATCCTCTTCATCTTCTGCCACAAAAGTAACAGAGAAACGAACGAAGTTTCCTGCATCATCCCAAGGTACTGTAGAGATTAGTTTTTCTTTGATTAAGAATTGAGAGAACTCTTCAGCATTAGCAAATTCTGCTCCACTCTTAGTTCCTTTAGGAATCTCTACATATAAGTAGAAAGAACCTTTAGGTTTTAGGGCATCAAAACCAACCTCTTTTAAAGCCTCAGCCAACAATTCATGGCGACGGGAGTACTTCTCAGCAGTCTTTTCGGTAATCTCTGGATGTCTTAGTGCATAAGCTCCAGCAAGTTGAATTGGAATGAACTGTCCAGAGTCGTTATTATCCTTAACTGTAGCAAAGCCTTTAACTACTTTAGCATTACCTGCTACAAAGGCCATTCTCCATCCAGTCATATTAAAGGATTTAGATAAGGATTGAATCTCAATACCTACCTCTTTAGCACCAGGAATTGATAAGAAGCTTAAAGGCTTGTTATCATCAAATACTAATCCTGCATAAGCAGCATCATGGATTACAATGATGTCATTCTCTTTAGCAAATTCAATTACTGATTCAAAGAACTCTTTTGTTGCACTAGCCCCTGTTGGGTTGTTAGGGTAGTTTAAGTATAATAATTTAGCTCTCTTCTTCTGATCTTCAGTTAAAGTACTCAAATCAGGTAAGAAGTTATTCTCTTTAAGTAATGGAAGATTAACAACTTCTCCACCTAACCATTTGGTATGTGTCCCCATTACAGGATAACCTGGCACAGTCATAATGGTGATATCTCCAGGGTTGATAAATGCACTTGGTAACATAGCTAAAGCTGGTTTAGAACCAATAGAATGATTAATCTCAGTCTCTGGGTCTAATCCACTTACTCCAAACACCTTCTCCATATATTCAGCAGCAGCTTCTTTAAATTGAGCAATACCATTATCAGAATAGAAACGATTCTCTGGCTTTTGAGCCTCTGCATATAATGTCTCTACTACTTCTTTATCAGCCATCCAATCTGGCTCACCAACACCCATATCAATTAACTCTATATCAGGATGCTCTGCTTTAGCAGCTCTTTTAGCTCTTTTAATTTTTTCAAACTTGTAAATAGTAGTATCCTTACCGAACTTACTTCCTCCAATTCTCTTGGCAAATAGATTCTGTATGTAGCTTTCTTCTGTCATAATCCGATTCTCCCTTCTCAAATACATGGTTTCATTATAGTATCTATATTTTCTCCAATATTTATTATATAGATTTCTAGCTTGTAAATCAACTGATTATTGAAAATAGTTATTAATTAATAATTATAAGCTAACATTTGGTGTTAGAAGTTAGTGTGATTTTATTTCAAATTAATTATTGATAGGTTGATGGACTTTAAAATAAAAAAAGAATAAAATTCTTAAAACTTGCCAGACTAAGTTTAAGAATCTTAATTGAAGGAGACTATCAATGGAAGGGATTACATTTATCATCGTTGCAGTTGTATCAGGCTTAACTATGGCAATTCAGGGGTCATTGAACTCTGTACTTGGTAAAACTGTAGGGCAATTAGAAGCTACCTTCATAGTCCATATTATTGCTACAGTATTGGTAGCTGTACTTTTATTTGTTCTATCTTTAGGAAAAGGGGATTTGTCCCAATTATCAGAAGCACCATGGTATACTTATTTAGGAGGAGTACTTAATGTTATTATTCTTTATGGGGTGATGTATAGTATTCCTAACCTTGGGGTAGCTAATGCTACTACTGCTATAGTAGCAGGGCAGGTCTTAACAGCAATTTTAGTAGATCATTTTGGTCTTTTTGGCTTAGAGAAGATAGACTTTCAATGGATACAGCTAGTTGGCTTGTTATTATTGGCAGTAGGGGTTAAATTACTATATATGAAGTAAAGTCCAAGGTGAGTGTTAGAGCTTTCTTGACAGATTGGTAGAAAGAAGATATAATATACCCAGACCCCTCCGGGAGGGGTAAAAATAATAATGAGGTGATTTTAGTGGCACAGCATACAGTTGAGGTAAATAAAGATAACTTTGAAGAAGAGGTATTGAACTCTGATATGCCAGTACTAGTTGATTTTTGGGCACCTTGGTGTGGTCCTTGTCAAGCAATTGCTCCAGTCTTAGAAGAGTTAGGAGCTGAGTATACTGGTAAGGTCAAAGTTGCTAAGGTCAATGTTGATGATAATCAAGAGTTAGCTACTAAATATCAAGTAGCAAGTATTCCAAATTTAGTATTTTTTAAAGGTGGAGAAGCAGTTGATCGACAGATTGGGTTCTCTTCTAAAGGTGATTTAGAAAATAAAATTAATAGTTTATAATAAAAGGTGGTTAACCACCTTTTATTATATTTACACTCTTTTTAGGGGTGGTGTAATGGCAAAGATTGAAAATCAGCTAAAAAAAGAACTGATAACCCGCCTAAGAACAGTCAAAGGGCATATTGGTGGTATAGAACGGATGATTGAAGAGGGGAAGGATTGTACAGATATTCTAGTACAGATTTCCGCGATTAAGTCTTCTATCAATAAGATTGGATTATCTTTAATTGAAAGCAACTTATGTGATTGTATCTCTGATTCTTTGGACAGTCAAGGAGAAGTTAAAGATTCAGTAAGAGATGCATTAAATAAGGTGTTAAAATTTACTAAATAAAAAAACTTGCTACCTCGGTAGCAAGTTTTTTTGTAATGGGGTAAATCTTATTTTGTGTACTTATACCTTTAATAACCACTTTATTTTAAAGGAGTACAAAATTGAGAAGAAATTTAGATTTGTTAGCTCTATCTTGTGATGATAATTTGATTATAACATCAATTTGTGATGAAATTGTGATCAGTTAGAATATTTTTAAAAAAAATCCATTTTAAGATTTAATCACCATATAATCTCCATGCCTTAAATTTATGAGGTTTTTTCAGTTTAAGTCTAGGACTAAGATTTATCAGATCACAAGACAATAGTTTAAAGGTGATTGTTAGATTCTCTTTTTTAAGAAAATTCTTAGTTATCATTCAAAATGATATTGACATTCATTTACATGGATGATATTATAAAAACAGATATTGAAAATCGTTTTCAATATCTGTTTTTATAATATTACATAATAATAGTACAGAGATTAAATAAAATCAAAAAATTGAAGAGGAGAGATTAATTATGGAGAGAGCGATTATTGTTTATGGCTCAACTATGGGAAATACAGAGGATTTAGCAACTAAGGTAGAAGAGATACTAAGCACTAGTTACGAGACTACTGTTGAAAATGTTATAGATGTAAATGTAGGAGTATTAGAAGACTTTGACCTAATTGTATTTGGTTCATCTACTTGGGGAGCGGGAGAATTACAAGATGATTTTTATGATTTTTATGACAATTTAGAGCAAGTTGATTTATCAACAAAGAAAGCTGCCGTTTTTGGACCAGGAGATACAGCTTATGGTGAGATGTTCTGCCAAGCGGTAGATATATTAGAAGAGAAGTTAGAGCAAAGAGGTGCTAAGTTAGTTCAATCAGGTTTTAAATGGGATGGGGAAATAACGGTTGAAGCTGAAACTTTAATTAAAGAGTGGGCTAGAGCACTATAAGATTTAGATTTAAGGGGGAGCTATGAAGATGTTAAATCATAATTGTAAAGTTAATTTTAGAGATTGTATTAGATGTGTATTAAAGAATATTGGAGCAACGATTATGGGGGCAAAGCCAGCTGAATTAAGAAATATTAGGTTTAATAACCCTGAATTTTGGAGTAGGTGTAAAAGTACAATTTTAGCTTATGATGAAATTAAAATGATAGAGTTGAAGCAAAAGATTGGTCGTAAACAGGTTCTATTTTATCATGAATCTGCTTTAGACCAACAATTGAGCAAGCCAGAAGTTCTAGAATTTTTAAAGAATCATGGATACCCCCAAAATTATAATTTGAAATCATATCTACAATTTTTGGTTAAAAGGTTAAAAAGTGATGATTTTCCCCATGAAATCGGTATCTTTTTTGGATATCCTCTTAAAGATGTTTTAGGGTTTATGGGATACTCTAATTTAGAGATGACATATAGTAAGGAATGGAAGATTTATGGAGATAAAGCTAGTTCTTTGTTGCAATTAAAGAAGTTTGAGATGGCTAGAGAATATTTTAATCAGAGGCTAGATAGGATTGAAGAGGTTGAACGATTACACAATGTGGTATAAATTAAAACAGAGGAGGCTAATATTAGCCTCCTCTGTTTTAATTTAAGCTAATTATTAAATTCCTTAATAGTTAAAATTCAAAGCTATTTGTTTATATAGATTTGTGAATCTAGAATAAAATTTAACTATGACGTTATATAGGTGTATTGAGACAGTTTTAAAATTAGCGTGAGTGGGTGTGTGAGTGTGAGTAAACCCCAATAAAAAGAAGTTTTACACGCACTCACACTCATAGCTCACACTCGACACGAAAGTGTCGCACTCTCTCTATTTTATCTAACTCTAAATCTTAAATAGGTGTTATTATATAATATTCTCTCTGCTCTTGACAGTTAGGCTTAAATATGATACTCTTATAACCAAGAGATACCCACAGGGGGTATTAATAAAAAATACTTTCTTAGTAATAAGGAAATAATGAATATAAGGAGGGGTAAGAATGTCAGAGGGGAAAGCATTGCAGACAGAGACAATTAAGGTTACAGGGATGAGTTGTGCTAGTTGTTCAGCTGCAGTAGAGAAGAATGTAAATAAAGTAGCTGGTGTCAAAGAAGCAAATGTCAATTTTGCTACTGAAAAGTTAAATGTAGAATTTGATGCTTCAGCTTCTACATTAGATGATATTAAAGCAGCAATTAAAGATGCTGGTTATGGTGTTGAAGATGAGGTTGAATTAAGAGAGATAAATGTACCTATTGGTGGCATGACTTGTGCCAGTTGTGCTGCTGCTGTAGAGAAAGAGGTTAAGAAGTTAGAAGGAATCGAAGATGTTAATGTTAACTTTGCCACAGAGAAGGCACTGGTTAAGTATAATCCCCACCAGACTAGGATTTCAGAGATTAAAAATGCCATTACTAAGGCTGGATATGAGCCTCTAGAGATAGAGGCAAGTGAGCGAGTAGATGCCGATAAGGAAAGGAAGAATAAAGAGATAGAAACTTTGTGGAAAAAGTTTATCATAGCTACTATCTTTTCAATTCCATTGTTATATATTGCCATGGGGCATATGCTAGGTTTGCCACTGCCAGAGTTTGTAGAGCCAACAGTACATCCTTTGAACTTTGCTCTGGTACAGCTAATTTTAACTATTCCAGTGATGGTAGCAGGTTATAAGTTCTATACTGTCGGTTTTAAATCTTTGTTTAGAGGGCATCCTAATATGGATTCGCTGATAGCTATTGGTACTTCGGCAGCCGTTCTTTACGGTATTTATGCTGTCTTTAGAATAGCCAGTGGAGATACAAGCTATGCTATGAGTCTATACTTTGAAAGTGCAGGGGTTATTATTGCTCTAATTCTATTAGGCAAGTACTTAGAAGCCGTCTCTAAAGGAAAGACTTCAGAAGCGATTAAGAAGCTAATGGATTTGCAAGCTAAAACTGCTACAGTTGTCCATGATGGTGAAGAGATGACGATTCCTATTGAAGAGGTAGAGGTAGGAGATATTATCTTGGTTAAACCAGGAGAGAAGATCCCCGTAGATGGTACTATCGTTGAAGGGCATACTGCTGTTGATGAATCGATGTTAACTGGAGAGAGTATACCTGTAGAGAAGAAGGTTGGTGATAAGGTAATTGGGGCGGGACTTAATAAGAATGGAAGGATTAAATTTAAGGCCACTAAAGTTGGAAAGGATACAGCCTTAGCTCAGATTATCAGGTTAGTAGAAGAAGCTCAAGGATCTAAAGCACCAATTGCTAAGATGGCGGATATAATTGCTGGCTATTTTGTTCCTGTAGTAATTGGAATTGCTATTTTAGCAGGAGTTGCTTGGTACTTGGCAGGAGCAGGGGCAGTCTTTTCTTTGACTATCTTTATCTCAGTTTTGGTAATTGCATGTCCTTGTGCCTTAGGACTGGCAACACCAACAGCGATTATGGTAGGTACAGGTAAAGGGGCAGAGAATGGAGTCTTAATTAAAGGAGGAGTTCCTCTAGAGACTACTCACCAAATAGAGACTATTGTCTTTGATAAGACAGGAACTATTACTGAAGGAAAGCCCAAGGTTACCGATGTGCTAACTGTCAATGAATATTCTAAAGAAGAGATATTAGCATTAGCAGGTTCAGCAGAAAAGGGTTCTGAACACCCCCTAGGTGAGGCTATTGTTAAAGGTGCCCAAGAAGTAGGGGTAGAGTTTCAGAATCTTGATAACTTTATGGCGATACCAGGTCATGGAATTGAGGTAGAGATAGAAGATAAGACTATTCTACTTGGAAATAGAAAGTTAATGGATGATAAAAATATAAAGATAACCTTGCAAGAGGATTCTGATAGATTAGCCAATGAGGGTAAAACTCCGATGTTTATGGCAATCGATGGAGAGTTAGCTGGAATTATTGCCGTTGCTGATACAGTTAAGAAGAGTAGTGCAACAGCAGTTAAGACCCTTCATCAGATGGGGATTGAAGTGGCAATGATTACAGGTGATAATCAGCGTACAGCCAATGCTATTGCTAAAGAAGTTGGGATTGATATAGTTAGAGCTGAGGTCTTGCCAGAGGATAAAGCCAGTGAGGTCAAGAAGCTACAGGGTAGTGGTAAGAAGGTAGCAATGGTTGGTGATGGTATCAATGATGCACCAGCTTTGGCACAGGCAGATGTAGGCTTAGCAATCGGTTCTGGGACCGATGTAGCAATGGAGAGTGCGGATATAGTCTTGATGAAGGATGATATCATGGATGTAGTGACAGCCATCCAATTAAGTAAGGCAACAATCAGAAACATTAAACAGAATCTCTTCTGGGCCTTTGCTTATAATAGTGCAGGGATTCCAATTGCTGCTGGACTATTACATCTTTTTGGAGGACCATTACTCAATCCAATGATTGCAGCAGCAGCAATGTCAATGAGTTCAGTATCAGTATTGACAAATGCTTTAAGGTTGAAAAAATTTGAGCCTAAGCATAAAGTTACTACTGTTCAAGATAATAAAGATAAAGAAGCTAATAATTTTAAGGAGGAGAAGTCTATGAAAAAGATTATCAGAATTGAAGGAATGAGTTGTGGACATTGTTCAGGGCGTGTACAAAAAGAGCTAGAGGCAATTGCTGAGGTAAAATCAGCTGATGTGAGTGCTGATGAGAATAGAGCTATCGTTGAGCTGTCTGCAGAGGTAGCTGATGCTAAGTTGACAGCAGCAGTTGAAGAGGCAGGATATGAAGTAGTAGGAATTGAATAGATAGAATTAATAAGAGGAAGGGATATCCCTTCCTCTTATTAATTGATAGATATTAATTTAATCAATAGTCTTTATTATAAGATTAAATCATCTAAAATATTTATTAGGTTTTCAATCTCTGGTTTACTAATCTGTTCATCTACTCCAACAGCATCTCCCTTATGCCTTAGATCTTCAGTGATTAAGGAGGAGAAAATTAATGTAGGAATCTCTCTTAAGGTCTTATCATTTTTGATATTTTTAACAAGAGTATGTCCATCCATTTTAGGCATCTCTATATCGGTTATAATTCCTTGGATGTAATAAGAGACATCTTTTTCTTTATCCTTAAGTTCTTGTAAATAATTTAAGAGCTGTTGCCCATCATTAAAAACTCTTAAAGTCTCATAGCCAGCTTCATAGAGTGTCTTTTTCAAAATTTCTCGAATAGTTGGTGAATCATCAGCGATGGCTAAAGTAACATTTCTTCTCTTCTCTTTTAAGGTCTTATCAACTTCATAATTACTTATGTTCATTGCCATATCAGGTTTGATATTTGTGAGTATTGTTTCAAAATCAAGAAAGTTAACTAACTGATCCTCGGATTTGATAATTCCATTGACTAAATTACCCATTAGGTTATTTGGCTCTTGAATATCACTCCATTTCAATCTAGAGATTCCTATTACTTGGTCTACAGCAAAAAGGAGTTTAATGTTATTAAACTCAGTTAAAATCATTAGAAGTTCATTTTCATTCTCGTTGTAACTAATTTCAGGGCTTAAATACTCTCTTAAATCAATTAGGGTAATAACTTCTCCGCGAATATTAGTTATTCCTCTTACTGCTTTTGGTTGTGATGGAAGTGGTTGAATGGATTCCAGTTTGGCTTTTAAAATCTCTTTGACCTTAATTACATTGATAGCATAAAATACTCCTTTAACTTTGAACTTTAATACTTCTAACTCTCCAGTTCCACTTTCTAATAATATGTTGTTATTTTTCATAATTTATCAACTCCATAAAAGTTTATCAATTACATAAGTTTTATATTATATATTCGATAGTTGCATTTATTTACCTTTTTATAATTAAAAATAATTACTATAATTTTAAATTGATTGAGTCTATATTAAGTCTCTAGAAAGATGAATAATATTATTATTTTGTTCTGATATTAAAATATTATTAGAGTATTTTATCTTTTAAAAAAATATCATATATACTTTAATTGGGATGTCAGTCTATTATAATTAACAATATTATCTTCTACTTCATATGATATATTAAATTGAGAGAAAAGGGGGGATAGATAATGGGTGACTATGGTGATAATGAATTATTATGGTTAATTATTTTATTGTTCTTGTTCATGCCTCTTTTTAGCTAGATAGGATTGTATAGCAATAATAGTGGGTTTTTTAGGTAAGTAAATAGATAAATAAATCAAAAGCTGCCTTCAAGGTAGCTTTTTGATTTATAGTTATGTGAATTCAAACTGAAACTTAATGGATATATTGCGATACTTTTTATAAGTGTAAGTTGGTGTGGGAGTGTGAGTGAAATTCAATAGAAAGGCACTTCACACACACTCAAACTACTCACTCACACCGACACGAAAGTGTCGTAATATCTCTATATAGCATTATGGCTAAAGTTTATTCTAGATTCACGAACCTATATAGACTTTTAAAATAAGTCTGTACTTAAATATCTCTCTCCTGTGTCAGGAGCCATGGCTAAGATAGTCTTGTTTTTTCCAAGCTCTTTAGCTGCTTGGATAGCAGTCCAGACTGCTGCCCCTGCTGAGGGCCCAACCAAGATTCCTTCCTTAGTAGCCAATAATCTAGCTGTCTCTAAAGCATCTTCATCATCAATTCGATAAACTCGATTATAGATATCTCTATTTAGAGTTTCTGGGATAAATCCAGGACCAGTTCCAGGGATCTTATGACTTCCTGACTGTCCACCAGAGATAACAGGGGAGTTCTCTGATTCTACGATATAGATTTTGAGATCATCTATCTCTTTTTTTAACTCTTCACCAGTACCTGAGACTGTTCCTCCAGTTCCAGCAGTACTGACAAAAAGATCTAACTTAGAATCAAAGGCATTGATTATCTCTCTAGCTGTAGTATGACGATGAGCATTAGGGTTAGCAGGATTAGTAAATTGATTAGGCATAAAAGAGTTTTTCAACTTAGTTAATAACTGCTCTGCCTTTTTTACAGCACCAGTCATTCCTTGATCAGCAGGGGTTAAGATAACCTCAGCACCATAGGCTCTCATCAGAGAGATTCTCTCTTGGGAGGCTGATGCAGGCATTACCAAGACAGCTCGATACCCTTTAACGGCTGCGACCATTGCTAAACCAATTCCAGTATTTCCACTGGTAGGCTCAATAATAGTACCACCTGTTTTGAGAAGACCGTCAATTTCAGCCTGTTTAATCATATTATAGGCAGGGCGAGCCTTTACACTTCTAGTAGGATTGAAATATTCTAGCTTGAGATAAAGATCAGCAACATCTTTAGGGACTATTCTATTTAATTTAACAATAGGGGTGTTACCGATTAAATCTAAGATGTTATTAGCGATTTTCATAATTATCTTCCTTTCCTTTTTATTTCAATTGAGAGGTGTTGTTATCTAAAATTAATTGAGTAGGGACTGGTCGCGACCAGTCCCTACATTATAATGTTATTATTCTTTATCATTATTTAATTGCTTCTAGAAAAGATGTATCAACCAATCCTGTGATATCAGTACTTCCTTTAATAGCACCTAATTCTCCAGAGATATTAGCAAACTCTTGGATGATTTGAGGATCGATATCAGAAGTGAGTTTAGTTCGAGTTAAGGCTCTATCTAAGATATCAATAGCTAGTTCTTGTTTAGTGATTCTCTTAATCTCTTGTTGCATTAGCTTTAAACTTTCTGCTCGATTATTTTTGATAAAGTTGATAGTCTCTTCATTTACTTTTAAGAACTTTTTGACCAATTCAGGATGATTTTCAGCAAATTCATCGGTAGTAGCGATGACAGTAGCTGGCATTTGACCACCCCAAGGCATCTCATCCCAATTTACTAAGATTTTAGCACCAATCTTCTCTTCCATCACAGCAGCCCAAGGTTCTGAGACGGCAGCAGCATCAATCTGCCCTTGCTTAAAGAGTCCCATCATAGTAGCTGGTTTTTGTAAAATGTGTTTGATATTTCCTCCCCGTTTCTCCATCTTCAGCTTGTTATCCCATAAGAATCTTCTTAATAAGAGGTCATGGCTACAAGCAAAGCCAGGAGTAGCAATAGTTTTATTGGCTAAATCAGCAGGGGAGGAGATTTTACTGTCCCCATTAGCTACTAATACATTGCCTCCAACACTGGCACTGGCTAAGACTTTAACCTTTGCACCTTGTAAGTAACGATTTAAGACAGGGCCTGGACCTACATAACCGATATCAACTTGACCAGTCGCCATAGCATCCATAAATAATGAACCCTTTGGAAAGGTTTTAACATTAATCTTGATTCCATCAAATTCTTTTGCAAAACTACCATTAGCTACCCCTACAATTCCTGGAGCATGAGTTAGATTAGGGAAGTAACCGATAGTAATCTCCTTGACCTTAGCCGTTGTATCTGTAGATTTATTTCCACAACCAGTAATCACCAAGATACTGATTAATAAAATTGATATTAATATAGTTTTTTTATTCATTGTTATTTCCTCCTTGTTTAAATTCAGTGACGAGTGAGCAGTAAAGTCTAAAATATTATAAAGCCTTTATCCTTTACTCCTTTACTCGTAACTCATAACTCATAACTCATCACTATCTCTTTACTAGTCCCCAACGCTCTAGAATCTTGTCTTCTAGAGGTTTGAAGATGATTCCATCAGTTAAGCTACCTAAAGTAGCAATAATGATCATAATTGAAATTACCATACTCATATTACCCATCTCTCGCCCCCACATTAGAATCTGTCCTAAGCCATTACCACTACCTAATAGCTCTCCAGCCATCAAAGCACGCCAGCAGAAGGCCCAAGATAGTCTCATTCCAGTAATTAAGTGTGGGATTGCTGCTGGAATAGTGACTTTAAAGAATAGGTTATGGCCTGTAATTCCCATAGTCTTAGCAGCTTTAAGCAAGAGAGGGCGGACATTCTTAATTCCAGTGGAAGCATTAATTACCATATTCCAAGTACCGCCTAAGACTACTACAAAGATAATGGCTGCTTCTCCCATCCCAAACCATAAGATGGCTAAAGGAAGCCAGACAATAGAAGGGACACTTTGTAAAGCCAATACTAAGCTCCCTAAGGTATCCTCCATTAATTTAGAAGAGGCTATAATTAGCCCCAAGACAGTACCAATGATTAAAGCAAGACCATAGCCAATTAATAATCTCTTAAAACTATCTCCTAAAGAGGTGATAAAAGAACCATCGATAATTCCTAAATATAATGTCTCCCCAACCTGTATTGGTGATGGGAAGAGAATTGGTGGCCAGATCTGTAACTTATATATGACTTCCCATATTACGATCAGGATCCCAAGGAAGAGACCCCTCTTCAAAGTGGTATTCATCACCCATTTCCTCCTTCATTACTTTCTCTATCTCTTCTTTTAATACATCTAAAATTCTATTTTCTAGTTCTAATAGATACCCTTTATTTTTACTACGAGGTCTTGCTGCTTTAACTTCAAAGACTTCCTTGATTCTACCTGGTTGTGTACCAAAGACAATGATTCTATCAGATAGTTGTACAGCCTCTCTGATATTATGGGTTACAAAAAGAATCGTCTTTCTTGTCTCTAGCCAAATCTTTTGTAACTCATAATGGAGCATCATTCTGGTCTGTTCATCCAAGGCCCCAAAGGGCTCATCCATCAATAATATCTTCGGATTCATAGCCAATGCTCTAGCAATAGCAGCCCTTTGTCTCATCCCTCCTGATAATTGGTGAGGATAAGATTCCTTAAATTTGCTTAGATGTACCTTTTTTATGTACTTTAATGCAGTTTCATTGATTTCATCCTCTGTTATCTTCTTATTCTTTAAGCCAAATTTAACATTATCTAATACATTAAGCCAAGGAAAGAGTGCCGATTCTTGAAAGACGACCCCTCTATCTGAACCTGGACCTTCAATAGGAGTACCATCGACAAGTATCTCACCAGAGTTTGCTTCTTCTAAGCCAGATACAATATTTAATAGGGTAGACTTTCCACAACCTGAAGGACCCAATAGAGATATAAATTCTCCTTCTTTAATAGTAAAATTTATATTATTAAGTACAGTCAATTGTGAGCCATCTTTTTGTTTGAAGCTTTTATAAATCTCTTTGATTTCAATCATCAACTTACCTCCGTTACATGACTTATTTAATTCCTTGTATTCCGATAGGAATTACTTAGTTTTGTTATAATGATTATATAGGGTATATTTGGTGATGTCAACAGTAAAATAGAATTTTATTTAATTTTGCTATAATTAGTTGTTATATTAATTAGAATTTGAGGTAGTGTCTGTTAATAGGGATATTACGACACTTTTAAAATTAGCGTGAGTGGGTGTGTGAGTGTGAGTAACCCCCAATAAAAAGAAGTTTTACACACACTCACACTCATAGCTCACACTCGACACGAAAGTGTCACAATATCTCTCTATTGTATCAGTTTTATTACAAGTAGCTTAATTAATGAAAATTTACTAAAAGGGATAAATTAATAATAAAGGAGGCGATTAGTGTGATTGAAGTAATTCCATCAAAAAATCGTTACAGAGTTAAAAGAGATTGGATAGAGAGTAATTTGAGTTTTTCATTTGGGGAGTATTGCATCCCTAATAATTATTGTTTTGGAAGCTTATGTGCTTTGAATGATGATATTATAAAAGCAGGGGAAGGCTTTGAAATGCATCCTCATAATAATATAGAAATTGTTACTTATGTTATAGATGGTGTGCTTGGTCATCAAGACAGTCTGGGTAATAATGGTTTGATTGAAGCTGGAGGAGTACAGAGGATAACTGCTGGGACTGGAATAGAACATTTAGAGTATAATTATTCTGATGATGAGGCCGTACACTTTTTACAACTCTGGTTTGAGCCTGAAGTAAAGAATTTAGAGCCTAGCTGGGAAAAGCGAAAGTTTGGCAAAAAGGATCAGTTAAATCGCCTCCTTCCTGTAATTTCAGGCCATGATAAGGAAGGAACTATTAAGATTAACCAAGATATTGACTTATATTTAAGTGTTTTTGAAGCAGGAGAATCGATTACTTATCGCCATGATTGGGGGCGTAAGCTCTATTTATTTGTGATTAAAGGAGAATTGCTTATAAATGAAGATTATAATTTAAGTCGAGGTGATAGTTTAAGAATAAGGGAGGAGTTTGAGTTGAGCATAGGTACCGAAGTAGGTGCTGAGTTTATGCTAATAGATTTGGTTTAGGCTATCTTCGCATAAACTATAATGTTTAAATTTATAAAAATATAGATGATTAAATAAAGAACACCCGCTTGAGAGCTATCAAGTGGGTGTTCTATTTTATAATTTAAATTCTCTGACTAAATCTTGTAACTTCTGTGCCATTGTATTTAATTCTTGTGATGAGTGATTTATTTCATCAGACATACTCTTAATATCATTAGAGGCACTAGCCACACCATCACTATTTTGAGCCAAATTACTAGAAGCTATAGCAGTATGCTCGATTTGAGTAGTGGTCTCTTCTATAGATTTTTCAATCTCCTTAAATACTTTTCCTGTTTTTTGAACAATGTTTTTACCTTCTTTTGCCATTTCTTCAGTCTTTCTTACAGCTTTAATACCTTTGGCTGACCTCTGTTGGGTCTTTTTAACCAGAGTAGCAATATCATCGGTTGCTTTAGCTGTCTCTTCTGCCAAGTCTCTAATCTCATCTGCTACAACTGCAAAACCTCTACCATGTTCTCCTGCTCTAGCTGCTTCAATTGCTGCATTTAAGGCCAGTAAATTTGTCTGTTCTGCTATGTTGGTAATCAGTTCAACTATTTTACCAATCTCTTTAGAGTTATTATCCAATCCAGTAATAATTTCTACGGTATCTTGAATTGATTTATTAATCTCTTCAATACTTTTATTGGTATCACTAATATTATCATTACCTACATTTACTTGAGAATTAACCTGTTGGGAAAGAGAAGCTACCTCCTCTATATTTACTGATATCTGTTGGATCCCAGTTGAAATGCCTTCAATTAAGCTATTGCTATTCTCTATTGTAGCATTTCCCTCTTCAGCAGATGCAGATAACTCTTCACTATAGGCTGATAGGTTCTCTACATCTAATGTTATATTATTGATTATCTCATTAAGGTTTATATTCATCTTATTAAGAGATTGAGCTAAGATACCAAACTCATCATCTCTATCTAATAAATCCTTATCTAAAGATTTAGATAAGTCCTTATCTGCAATATCTTTACTATAGGCTGTTAAGGATTTAAAAGGTTTACTTATATATCTACCTAAGTAAAGACCAACACCAATTAGAATCAATAATGTAAAGACTAGCATAATAATTAAATTATTCCTAACTTTATTTATAGGTCCATAAATAAATTCTTTTGGTACTCTAGTTAGTAGCTTCCAACCATCTGTACCTGGAATTTCAGCAAAATAGGTATAAGTATTAACACCTTCAAAGGTATAATTAACCCTTCCAGAACTATTGTTTAAGATATCATCTGCTACCTCTTTAATACCAGGAATATCCTTTAAATTTCCCTCTAATATAAACTCAGGATTAGGATGGGCAATAGCTTGACCTTCATTAGATACTATAAAAGAATATGAATCTTCATGATTTACCCTAAAATTAGCGATAATTTTATTTAAATTATTCAAATTTAATGTGGCTCCTAACAGCCCACTAAAGATACCTTCAGGATTTTTAATAGAGGTAGCCAAGACTGCAACAGCATTTCCAGTACCTACTGAAATCAATGGTTTAGAGAGTACTGTGTCACCCTTCATTACTTTTGAAAAGTAAGCTCTCCCACTTAAATCATACTCAGTTACATTAGCATCAGCTCCATAGGTGTATCCGGCTTTATTTGTTACAAAAATCTCTTCAAAGATACCTTGATCTTTTTGTAGTCTCTTAGCTACAAAGTAGGCAGCTCTAGGAAATTCACTCTTATCTGCCTCTAAATTCTTCAAAGCTGGGATAGCTGCATAACTCTCTATCTGTCTCTTTCTTTCATTAAACCAGTTCTCTAAGAAAGTAGCATTTCTTTCTACACTCTCAAGTGTATCATTATCAACCAAATTAAAGACCCTAGTGCTTACAATGTGGTTTGAAATCAAAGCAATTAAAACAAAAGCTACTATAGAAACTAATGATAAGGTTAATATTATCCTATTACCTATACTTTTTTTAATATTATTCTTCCTCATTTCAATCCCCCTTGTTAATTTTTCTAAAGCTTGGGTAATGTATCTTGGGAACAAAGTCTCTGGTCTTAATATTATATTAGATAAAAGATTGATTTTACCTGCTAATATTAATAGAAAAAGAAGATAAATACTAATAAATTTATAAAAATATAAAGTTTTTGTCTTTATTTTATAAAAATGATATTATTATTTTTAAATTATGATGAAAATGTTGAGTTTTATATAGTTGTTTGATTATATAGGTTCGTGAATCTAGAATAAAATTTAGCGATAATGCTATATAGGGATAATGGTACACTTTCGTGTCAGGAATCTGGAATCAGTCTGTTTTACTGATAACTGGTTTCTGACTCCTGATTCCTAAAACAGTCCCAATATATCCATTAAGTTTCAGTTTGAATTCACATATTTATACAATAAAATGCTTCAACAATGAACTTTGTGATTAACACTAGTTATAGCTAAAGATACAATTTTAAGAATCTAGAATCAGAAAGCTCTGAATTATGCTGATTCCAGATTCCTGACAACCGATTTTTTATATTTCATTCATACGCGTTAACTTAAGCCGAATTTTGACAATTAGTCAATGGAATAGTATATTCCATCAATCTGTCTAAAGTTGTTTTTCGCTTACGTTTCTCATATAAA
>Ga0163226_1000011_pt1 | contig 42355 bp, 37 predicted proteins | sample MSEWel2016_07_13_2_FD_113144 | JGI IMG/M metagenome (GOLD analysis project Ga0163226, IMG submission 113144) | Subsurface microbial communities from deep shales in West Virginia, USA - MSEEL Well Study Marcellus 5H_2016_07_13 ...
AGCAACGAATCTACCGAATTTACGCGAATAAAACTAAAAGATTAATTAATCTTTTAATCTTTAATTCGTGTTAATTCGCTGCTAATCTTTAGCTTTTGATCTTTAGTCTTTTATTACACTTTAGACTTGGATATCTATATAGGTATGTGAATTCAAAATGAAACTTAATCAGTATATTGGGACAGTTTTAGGAATCAGGAGTCAGGAACCAGTTATCAGTAAAATAGACTGATTCCAGATTCCCGATTCCTGATACAAAAGTGTACCATTATCTCTCTATAACGCCATGGCTAAATTTTATTTTAGATTCACGAAGCTATATTATAAATCTCAATAAAGAAAAATCTTATTTAACCTTTTACTATGATTATAATCTATGTCATAATTATCCCCGTGTCTATAAGCTTTGGGATGTATTTCTTAAGTAGTGTAGTAAATTTTAGATAGTTAAAATTATAAGGTTATATATAAGATGGTTTTCGTTTTAAACTAACATCTTTATAAGAGGATATATAACAGAAGTTTATATAATTTTTATAAGAATATAAGGAGGAGATGTTTTTTATGGTAAAAAGGATGAAAGAGAATTTTAACCGACAGTTGGTTAAAGATGATGTTCTATCTGGATTGACAGTAGCTTTAGCCTTGATTCCAGAATCAGTGGCTTTTGCTTTTGTAGCAGGTGTCAGTCCGATTATCAGTTTACAAACTGCTGTTATTATTGGTCTGATAGCAGCTACCTTTACAGGAAGACCTGGAATGATTAGTTCGTCTACAGCTGCACTTTCAGTTGTATTTGCTTCATTAATCTCTCAGCATGGCTTGGAGTATCTCTTTGCTACAGTAGTTTTAATGGGGATTATTCAAATAACAATAGGGGTCTTTAAGTTAGGTAAATATGCTAGAATGATACCCTATCCAGTAATGCTTGGCTTTCTTAATGGATTATCGATAGTGATGTTTTTGGCTCAATGGGAACAGTTTAAAATAAAGAAGGCAGTAATGGTCGATGGTGTTGAGATAATTCAGAAGTCTTGGCTACCTACATCAGACATGGCAATAATGCTATTATTTGTAGCCTTAACTATGGCAATTATTCATTTTGTGCCTAAATTGACTAAAGCAGTTCCTTCAAGTTTAGTGGCTATTGTAATCATGACAGTTATTGCAGTTCTTTTAGATAAAAATGGTTATCATTTAAGAAATGTACAAGACTTTGCTGGAATGGAGTTAAAAGGTGGCTTACCTAAGTTCCATATACCCCAAGTTAAGATAAGTTTGGATATGTTAAAGATTATCTTGCCCTACGCTTTAATTGGGGGACTAGCAGGATTGACTGAGGCAGTGCTTACCCTTAGAGTAATTGATGAGATGACCGATACTAGAGGACATACTAATAAAGAATGTATTGCACAGGGTCTAGCCAATACTGTTAATGGATTTTTTGGAGGAATGGGTGGAGATGCTATGATAGGTCAGTCTATTATCAACATTAAATCTGGTGGTAGAACAAGGTTGTCAGGATTGGTGGCAGCATCAGGATTACTAATGTTTATTATGTTTGGTTCAGGTTTTGTAAATGTTATTCCACTGGCAAGTTTGGTAGGAGTTATGTTTATGGTTGTAGTAGGAACCTTTAAGTGGGAAAGCTTAAAGTATGGTAAGAAGATTCCTAAAGAGGATATTGTAGTAGTAGTAGCAGTTACTTTAATTACAGTATTGGTAGACTTAGCTACAGCTGTAATTATAGGGGTAATCCTATCAGCATTGATCTTTGCTTGGCAGAAAGGAAAGGCTATACAGGTAAATAAAAGAAATAGTCACTGTGGCTCTAAAGTCTATGAGGTAGATGGACCATTATTCTTTGGGTCTGTATTAGAGTTTAAAGATTTATTTGATATTAAGGATGACCCTGAGAATATTATCATCGACTTTAAAAACTCTAAAGTAATGGATCATTCTGCTATTGAAGCTATTAATTCTATAACAGAGAAATACTTTAATGAAGGTAAGAAAATCATTTTACGACATCTTAGTAAAGACTGTCAGATGCTTTTAAAGAATGCTGAGAGTATTATCCAAGTGAATATAGAGGATCCTAATTATCATGTAGCTGATGATCTGCTATAAGATTGTTAAATGAGGATATAATCTCTATTGCTACCTAAAATAACCCCTACTTCTAATTAGAAGTAGGGATTATTTCTAAATAGTAATCATATTTTCAAACTCTGAAATATACCAATTACCATCCAACTTATCTAACTCTAAGGTAGCCTTAGCATTGCCATAGCTATTGACTTGCCCACTTTCTTTCTCTCTTACTTCAATTAAGATATCAGCAGTAAAGATATATTTCTCTCCTTTTTTAAAAATCTCTTCATTATTAGTTTGGAACTTTAGGTAATCTCTTCTTGTAAATAGGTCTCTACAATAATCGATAAACTCTTCTTTATTAAATTCATTGATTTTTTCACTAATTATATCATCATCTTTGATAATTATTTCTATCTCCACAAATTTACCAGGGGTTATAGTTCTGTCTAATTCTTTATAATCGGCAAATACCCAAGAATCGAAAAAATCCCTTACTCTCTCTTTGATCTTATGCTTTTCATCTAGGTTTAAGTGTTGAGTTACTTTCATAAATACCACCCCTTTGCCAAATTAGTATATATTATTAATTGAACAAAGTTTTATAAAATCCTTTCTATTTTTATATTATAGATATTAAGATAATCTATTTCTGTTAGTTAATCACATATGCTATCGATTAATGGGGATATTGCGATACTTTTAAAATTAGCGTGAGTGGGTGTGTGAGTGTGAGTAAACCCCAATAAAAAGAAGTTTTACACACACTCACACTCATAACTCACACTCGACACAAAGTGTCGCACTATCCTTCTATAGTCTCAATATTTAGAACCTAAGATAATAACAAGTTATGGATGCTTAGCAACGAAAAAGCTTTTACTCGTTACCCATCACTCGTCACTTGTCACTAAAAAGTTGGATGATTAAAGTGTTTTTATGTTATAATTGTTAATATATTAGAGAATAAGGAGTGAGTAGTAAAATGAGTCAAACTAAGATTTTAGATGGTCGCAAAGTAGCTAAAGAGTTAGAAGCCGAGATTGGTCAAGTAGTAGAGAACCTAACTAAGCAAGGTATCACTCCAGGACTAACGGTTATTTTGGTAGGTGATAATCCAGCTTCAGAGATTTATGTATCTTATAAAGAGAAGGCATGTAAGAGGGTTGGAATCAACTCTAATTTAATTAAATTACCTGCTGAAATCAGTGAAGAAGAGTTGTTAGCAGAAGTAGAGAGGTTAAATCAAGATGATAGTGTAGATGGTATCTTGGTACAATTACCATTACCAGAGCACATAGATGAGGAGAAGGTAATCAATACTATCAGAGCAGATAAGGATGTTGATGGTTTCCATCCAATCAATATAGGTAAGCTGATGATTAATGGTAGTGGACTTCATTCATGTACACCAAGGGGAATTATGGAGGTATTACATAGATATGAGATTGAAGTAGAGGGTAAGAATGCAGTAATAATTGGTAGGAGTAATATTGTAGGTAAACCAATGGCTCAGATGCTTTTACAGGAGAATGCAACGGTAACTATCTGCCATAGTAGAACCAAAGATTTAAAGGAGCATACGCTAAAGGCAGATATTTTGGTAGCAGCAGTGGGTAGAGCTGAAGTTGTAACTGCTGATATGGTCAAAGAGGGAGCAGTTGTGATAGATGTAGGAATTAATAGAACTGAAAATGGACTACTAGGAGATGTTGAATTTGAAGGTGTTCAAAAGAAGGCAGCTGCGATTACTCCAGTACCAGGTGGAGTAGGCCCGATGACTATTGCTACTTTACTTAAGAATACTTTAAAGGCATGTCAGGAAAGAAGGGGATAAGATGTTGAGAAATAATGGAGTAACAGATCGAATCTGGTCTGTTACCCAAGTAACAAATTATTTAAAGGAGTTACTAGAGACTGATCCCAACCTCAGTCCAGTTATGCTCAAAGGGGAGATTTCTAACTTTCATCACCACTCATCAGGGCATATGTACTTTACTATCAAGGATGAGAGGACTCAGCTTAGTGCAGTAATGTTTAAAGGTTATAATCAGAGTTTAGATTTTATCCCTGAGGATGGGATGTCTGTAATTGCCGAGGGGAAGATAAGTATCTATCCTGCTAGGGGTCAATATCAGATTTATGTCCATCGAATGCAGCCTGATGGTATCGGTAGCTTACATCTAGCTTATGAGCAATTAAAGGAACGCTTGGAAAAGGAAGGCTTATTTAGAGCAGGGTTAAAGCAGGCTATTCCTAAGATTCCAGCCAAAGTAGGTGTAGTCACCTCTCCAACTGGTGCTGCTATTAGAGATATTATCAGTGTGATTAAACGGCGATTCTCCAATGTGTCACTATTGATTGCACCAAGCCAAGTACAAGGTGTGGGAGCAGAAGAGACTCTGGTTAGAGGATTGGAGCTATTAAATCAGAGTGATGTTGATGTAATAATTATCGGGCGTGGAGGAGGGTCTATTGAGGATTTATGGGCATTTAATAAAGAAAAGCTAGCTAGGGCTATCTTCAATTCTAGAATTCCTATTATCTCAGCAGTTGGTCATGAGACCGATTTTACTATCGCTGATTTTGTAGCAGATTTGCGAGCACCGACACCTTCAGCAGCAGCTGAGTTGGTAGTCTCTAATCGAGAAGAGATAGTTAAATACTTAGTCAGATTATATAATAACTTAAATAATGCTATGGATAATCGAATAAACCGTTTGAGTGATAGATTACTTAGCTTAAAGGAACGGAGAGCTCTGCGTTTACCTGAAGAGCAGATTACAGAGTATATGCAACAAGTTGATGAGTTGAGTGTGAAACTTGAGAAAGAGATTTGTGACAACCTGACTAAGAAACAAGAAAGGTTAGCAAGAGTAGTGGGGCAACTTAACTCATTATCTCCATTGAATACCTTTGCCAGAGGATATAGTTTGGCACGAAAACTTGATAGCAAAGAAGAGATTAGTTCAGTAGCACAGGTAGCAGAAGGTGAGAAGATAGAAGTTATCTTTAAGGATGGAGTCTTGGATTGTGAAGTGGAAGTAATCAAGAGTGAAGATTAAGTAAGAATTGGACAATCTTTTAGGTTGTCTTTTTTTTATTATAGGATAGCAATCAAATTTTTACAGAATAGTCCCCTGCTCTTAGACATATAATCTTACTAGCATATTGTGGAGGGGAGCGTATGTTTCTTTTGATTGAATTAAATAGAGAGAAGATCTTGCTGTTGTCTATATTTCTCTTGATATTTTTAGGATTAGGGGTTTATTTAGGGGTTTTGTTTAGAGAAGATGCTGTAATGGTTATTGATGATGAGGTCAAGGATATCTTAAACCAAGATATACAGAATATATTTAATATTAGAGATAAAGCCTTGGTAGAAGGAGATAAAGATACTTTAAAATCATTATATAATATTGAGGGTAGGACAGGACGATGGGCTTATGAACATGCTTTAAGAAAGATGAACTATTTAGAAGAATGGGGAGCTAAACAAGGTGCACAATTCAAAGATATCAACTCTCAGGTGCTTTTAAGATATGCCAAGGAGAAGGGAGATGGCTATTCAGCTACATTACTGGTCTCTACAGAGTATAAATATGTCTATCAGGACTCACCACAAAGATATAATTCCTTTAGGATTGGAGCATACCATGCTTTTGATATGATTCCTAAAGATGAGAGGTGGGTGATTAGTAAGGAATGGTATTTGGATCCAATGGATGATTCTTTAGAGTTAGATGAAGCCAAGATTGAACAAGTAAAGCAGGTCATTCTTTCAGGAGAGCCTAAGGATTTATCAAATTTAAATAAAAGAAGGCTTAAAGCAGTGGAGTATGCTGACAAGTATTGTGGAACTGCTAGTTTGCCTAAATATGGTTTTAAATATAACCCTAAATATAGAAACTTCAATTCACAAGGGGGTAACTGTGCCAACTTTGCTTCACAGATATTATATGAGGGAGCAGGGTTTAGAAAGAATCGTGCCTGGAATTATGAGAGGGGAAGAGGTAGTAAGGCATGGCTAAATGCCCATGGTTTTAATCAGTATATGACCTATAGTGGTCGAGCATCCATGATTGCCCATGGTACTTATGATCAGGTTCTAAAGTCATCCTATAAGCTATTGCCAGGAGATTATGTCGCCTATGAAAAGAAGGGAAAGGTTGACCATATATCAGTGGTAACTGGATTAGATTCTAAGGGCTATGCTTTAGTCAATTGTCATAACTCTGATAGATATCGAGTTCCTTGGGATATAGGCTGGAATAAGAAAGGGGTTAAGTTTCGCTTGGTTCGTGTACATTATTGAAAAGAATAGAGTTGGACTTTAGATAGAAAAAGTGACATTTAGGAGGTAGGTGGGTAGGGGTTAGGAAAAACTATCTAACCACCTAACTACCAAATACCTAACTATAAGTTTCAGTGTGATTTGTAGGGAATGGTCGTGACCGTTCCCTACTGATTATATATAATTAGGTGTTTTTATGTATAATAAAGAATATTTAATCAATTTTCAAAGAATCACTTGCAACAGTGACAAACATATGTTATTATAATTCTGGCAAAATAGAATAACGTGTCGGATGAATGTTACAGGAGAAAAGCTTAAGCTTTGCCGACGGGGCAAGTCTATAGTGTCCGACTATAGATGAAACTCTCAGGTGAAATACTGTAACTGGACGACGCTCTGGAGAGACTCATAAAGAGCACCGAAGGAGTAACCTGATTAATTCAGGGTAATCTCTCAGGTAAAAGGACAGGGTAAAGGACAGATATAAAACTGGTGGGTAGGATATAGGTTTTAGGGGTTAGAAGTTTAGTAACTAACTACCCAAACACCTAATTAGCTAACTACCTTTATTTGTCTTTCTCCAGAGTCTAAGCCAGAGTGGTTTAGATTTTTTTTATTTGTAGGGAAATGTATTAAGAATAATAAGAGGAGGAAGAGATATGGGATCATTACAAGAGTTTTTTAGTGGTATGAGTAGTTTGGTCTGGGGACCACCAATGTTAATTTTATTGTTAGGAACAGGAATTTATTTAACTATTAAATTAAGAGGAGTTACTTTAACTAAAATTCCTCATGCAATTTCTTTAATCTTTACAAAGGATAAGGATACTAGTGAAGGTGATGTATCGGCTTTTGAGGCTTTGGCTACAGCTCTATCATCAACAATTGGAACTGGTAATATTGCAGGGGTAGCTACTGCTATTGCGGTAGGTGGACCAGGAGCTGCTTTTTGGATGTGGATGGCTGCTTTGGTAGGAATGGCTACTAAGTTTGCTGAAGGTGTATTGGCTGTTAAATATCGTGTTAAGAATAAAGCTGGAGAGATGGCTGGAGGTCCAATGTATTATATCCAAGAAGGATTAGGAGAGAAATGGAAGCCATTATCAATCTTCTTTGCAGCCTGTGGAGTAATGGTAGCATGGCTTGGAATTGGTGCTACAGTACAGGCAAATTCAATGGCTGATGCTTTAAATGCTAACTTTGGGATTAAACCTTTATATACAGGAATTGTCTTATCAATCTTGGTTGGAGCAGTAGTATTAGGTGGAATTAAAAGAATTGCCAAGGTGGCAAGTAAGATTGTTCCGTTGATGAGTGTAATCTATATTGGAGGAACCTTGTATATCATCCTTTCTCATATCGGTCAATTGCCTGCTGCTGTTGCTTTAATTATAGACTCTGCTTTTAATGGACAGGCAGCTATTGGTGGATTTGCTGGGGCAGGGGTTATGTTAGCTCTTAGAAAGGGAATCTCAAGGGGAATCTTCTCTAATGAGGCAGGATTAGGAAGTGCACCAATTGCTCATGCTGCTGCTAAGACAGATAATCCAGTAAGACAGGGATTAATTGCTATGTTGGGAACTTTAATTGATACTATTATTATCTGTAGTTTAACAACATTAACCATTATTATGACTGGTGTCTGGAATAATGGAATGACTGGGGCTGCTTTGACAACAGAAGCCTTTAATGTAGGTATGCCTGGACCAGGTGGGTTGGTAATAGCTATTGGGATTATCTTCTTTGCTTTCTCTACAACACTAGGCTGGTGTTATTATGGAGAGAAATGTATTGAATATTTATTAGGAACTAAAGCAGTTATACCTTATAAATTTATCTATATTCTCTGTATCTTAATGGGGGCTACTGTCAAGTTAGAGTTGATTTGGGCTATTTCCGATGTAGTAAATGGCTTGATGGCATTTCCTAACTTAGTGGCATTGCTAGGTTTATCAGGAGTAGTAATTAGTATGACTAAAGATTATTTTAATAATATTAATATAGAAAAGTCAGAAGAAGTAAAAACTATTGCTTAGTTAAATTCAAAGGTTGCCTTAAGGCGACCTTTTTGTTATTATAAAGAAAGATATTATTAATACAGTGACAAGTAACGAGTGACTAGTGATGAGAAAAGATTAATAATAATTTCCTGACTACTTACATTTAGAAATTCGTGAATTTAGAATAAGATTTAACTATGACGTTATATAGAGAGATAGTGCGACACTTTTTATAATGATAAATTTACTAGCCACAGGTTTCAACCTGTGGTGATGATGACATGTTACACTACGGGTTAAAACCCGTAGCTAAAACTTAAACTGTCGCTATATATCCATTAAGTTTCATTTTAAATTCACAGGCTTATAAACTAAATTATAGATTAAATTTATAAAATTAGTATTTTTAGGTATACTAAGATGTATTAGTTTGAGCAGAAGTATAAGTTTAAATCTAATCATATCCAGAGTAATTTAGCCATCCTTAAACTTAAACTTAAGCTTAGACTGAGCCTTAATATATGAAGGTGATAGAGTAGCAATCTAGAAGTAATTATACTGTAGTATTGTAAAGAAGGAGATGAATTTTGATGGGTAATAAATCGGAATTGACTTTTGAAGAAGCACTAAACCAATTAGAAGAAGCTGTTGACAATTTAGAAAAAGGAGAGTTAACCCTAGCTAATTCTTTAGAAGAGTTTGAATTGGGTGTTAAGTTAACTAAGTTTTGTTCTGATAAATTAGAGCAGGCCCAAGAGAAGATAGAGATTATAAAAGAAGAGAATGGTAAGGTTATAATAGAAGACTATAATTATCAAGGTGAAGGAGTAGAATAATGGATATTAAAGGATTTATCAAAGAAAAGAGCCAACTAATTAACCAAGCTTTAGAAGATTATTTACCTAATCAAGAGATGCATCCTGCTAAATTGCATGAGTCAATGAGTTATAGTGTTTTAGCAGGTGGAAAGAGATTAAGACCAATTTTATTATTAGAAGCTAGTAAGTTAATAGGTGCTAAGCAAGAGGATGTCTTAGCTGCTGCTTGTGCTTTAGAGATGATACATAGCTATTCTTTGATCCATGATGATTTGCCTTGTATGGATGATGATGATTTTAGAAGAGGAAAGCCTACAAATCATAAGATTTTTGGTGAAGCAATAGCAGTATTGGCTGGGGACTCTTTATTGACTTATGCCTTTGAGCTTATGACTGAAGTCAAGAATATTTCGCCAGATAAGGTCTTATTGGCTATCAAAGAATTGGCTAGAGCCTCTGGAAATAGAGGAATGGTAGGTGGACAAGTTGCCGATATTATGGCAGAAGGTCAGAAAATAGATGGTCAAGAATTAGAATATATACATACACATAAGACAGGGGCTTTATTGAAGGCTTCTGTTAGAATCGGTGCTATTTTGGCTGGAGCCAGTGATGAACAGTTAGTAGCTTTAACTAATTATGCTAAAGAGATTGGTTTAGGGTTCCAAATTGTTGATGATATCTTAGATATTGAAGGTGATGCCAACAAGTTAGGTAAGGATATAGGCAGTGATTTAGATCGGGATAAAGCTACCTTTCCTGCTATCTATGGTTTAGAAGAGTCAAAAAAGATGGCTACTGCTACTTGTAAAAGGGCTAAAAAGGCGTTGGATATCTTTGGTGAAGATGCTGAGTTATTATTAAAATTAGCAGATTATATTATAGAACGAGACTATTAAAACAGTTGATAGTTGAGAGTGTATAGTTTATAGTTTTAAAGATTTTATTAACTATCAACTATCAATTATCAACTATACACTAATTAAAAGAGGGTGATTTTTATTATGGATGATCTGATATCAAAGGTCAATTCACCGCAGGATTTGAAGAGTTTATCTATTGAGAATTTATATACATTGGCTCAGCAAATTAGAGATGAGATTATTATTAACTTATCACAAACTGGAGGCCATTTAGCCTCTTCTTTGGGAGTAGTAGAGCTAACTATTGCTCTTCATGCTATCTTAGATAGCCCCAAGGATAAAATTGTTTGGGATGTAGGTCATCAGGCTTATGCTCATAAGATATTAACAGGAAGAAGAGCAGACTTTCAGAGTCTAAGAAAGCTAGATGGGATAAGTGGATTCCCCAAGCGTGCTGAAAGTGTTCATGATCAGGTAGATGTGGGTCATAGTAGTACTTCGATTTCATCGGCTTTAGGAATTGCCTGTGCCCGTGATATCAAAGGTGATGATGATACCGTGGTAGCTGTAATTGGAGATGGGGCATTGACAGCTGGAATGGCTTTTGAGGCGTTAAATCATGCTGGTCATTTGCAAAAAGATATGATAGTTATCTTAAATGATAATGAAATGTCTATCTCTGAAAATGTAGGGGCTGTCTCCAACTATCTAGATAAATTAAGAACTAACCCTAAGATTCATCGTGCTAAAAGAGATTTGGGTCATCTGATTAATTCTATCCCAGCCTTTGGGGATCAGTTATTAAAGACAGCAAATAAAGTTAAGAATAGTTTAAAGTATCTACTTGTATCAGGTATTTTATTTGAAGAGTTTGGTTTTACTTATTTAGGCCCTATTGACGGACATAATATTAGAGTTTTACAAGAGCATATTAAAGATGCTCAAAAGATTGGTGGTCCTGTTTTAATTCATGCTATTACCACTAAAGGAAAGGGATATACTCCTGCTGAAGAAGAACCAGCTAAATTTCATGGAGTAGGCCCTTTTAATATTAGAACAGGAGAAAAAAAGGATAAGAAGAAGAAAAGCACATATACTAATGTTTTTAGTCAGACTTTAATCTCTTTGGCTAAAGATGATAGTGATATTGTAGCGATTACAGCAGCTATGCCTTCAGGAACTGGATTGAATAAATTTGCTCAAGAGTTTCCCAAGCGTTTTTATGATGTAGGTATAGCTGAGCAACATGCAATAACTTTGGGAGCTGGTTTAGCGCTAAATGGTGTTAAACCCTTTGTTACTTTATACTCTACTTTCTTGCAACGGGGTTATGATCAGGTAATGCATGATGTCTGTATTCAGAATTTACCTGTTAAGTTAGCAATTGATCGTGCTGGAATTGTTGGAAGGGATGGGGAGACTCATCAAGGTGTCTTTGACTATGCTTTCTTACGCCATCTGCCTAATATGACAGTAATGGCGCCTAAAGATGAGAATGAATTAAGGGCTATGATTAAATTGGCTGCTAACTATAATAAACCGATTGCTCTTAGATATCCACGGGGAGAAGTTATTGGTGTAGAAAAGGTAGATGTAGATGATTTAGAAGTAGGAAAAGCAGAGGTCTTACGGGAAGGTAAGGATGGGGCTATCTTAGCTATAGGCTCTATGGTCTATCCTACCTTAGAAGTTGCTAATGATTTAGCTACAGTAGGGATAGATTTGACTGTGGTTAACAGTCGCTTTGTTAAGCCTTTGGATCAAGAGCTAATTTTAGGTCTAGCTAATCAATTCAAGAGGATTTTTACTATAGAAGAGCATGTTCTACAGGGAGGCTTTGGTAGTGCTGTAGCTGAACTATTGGCTGATAATGATAGTAGTGTGAAATTAACACGCATAGGGCTACCTGATAAGTTTATAGAACATGGATCTAGTGGAGAACTTTTAGCTAGATATGGCTTAGATATAGAAGGACTTAAACGGCGGATTAAAGAGGTAATGCAGGAGGGGTAATATGAGCAAAAAAGAGCGATTAGATATAATATTAACTGAACGAGGCTTCTTCAAAAGTCGTTCCAAAGCTAAACGGTCGATTATGGCTGGCTTAGTCTTTGTTGATGAGCAGAAGATTGATAAGGCAGGTACTAAGATAGATTTAGAAGCAGAGATTAGAGTAAAAGGTGACTTGCACCCTTATGTAAGTCGAGGGGGATTGAAGTTAGAGAAAGCCCTTGAAATTTTCAATATCGATTTAAGTGATAAGCTAATAATCGATATAGGTGCTTCTACAGGAGGGTTTACCGATTGTGCTTTGCAAAATGGTGCAAGAAAGGTATATGCAATAGATGTAGGTTATAACCAACTAGCTTGGAAGTTACGCAGTGATGAGCGAGTGGTCTGTATGGAGAAGACCAATGCTCGTTATTTAACTTTAGAAGATATAGGAGAAGCAGGTGACTTTGGAATGACTGATGTCTCCTTTATCTCTCTAACCAAAATATTACCTGCATTAAAAGGGTTATTAAAGGATTCTGGAGAAATTGTAGCTTTGATTAAACCACAATTTGAGGCAGGACCAGAGAAGGTGGGTAATAATGGTGTTGTTAAGGATCCAGCTATCCATAAAGAGGTGATTTATAAGATCTTTAATTTTGCTAAAGAGATTGGCTTGATTCCCATTGGTCTTAATTATTCACCAATTACTGGAGGAAAGAGCCATAATATCGAATACTTATCTTATTTCACTTTAGATCAAGATTCTTCAGAGCTTGCTAACTTAGATCAGAAGATAGAAGAAATAATTGAGGTTGCTCATCAAGATTTATAATTTTAATTAATATAGATTATATAAAGGGAAGTATCTTTAATCCATATTTCTGAGGTGAATAGAAGTGAGTATTAGCGGTGGAATTAAAAGAATTGCTTTAATTGCTAACACAAATAAGGAAAAAGCTGTAAATGTAATGGAGCAGGTCTGTAATTATTTAGATACTAAAGGGAAAGATTATCTTTTAGAGGAAGCTAGTGCAGGCTTATTGAAACGAAAAGTTAACAGTAAAATTTATGAGAGATTAATTGATTTTGTTGATGTAGTTATTGTTTTTGGTGGTGATGGAACGTTTTTAAAGGCTGCGCGTACCTTTGCTAACAGTGATGTTCCGATTTTAGGAATTAATTTGGGGCAGTTGGGATTTTTGACTGATATAGAGGTAGAGATGTTAGAAGATGGTTTAGATAAATTATTAGCTGGAAAATATCAGATAGAGGAGAGAATGATTCTAGAAGGAACGGTTATTCGAGCAAATCAAAAGGTTAATCGAGTGATTGCTATTAATGATTTAGTCCTAACTAAAGGGCCCTTCTCTCGAATTATTAAATTAGAGACTTTTATTGATGGCGAGTATATTACAACCTATCCTGGTGATGGGTTGATTATAGCTTGTCCAACAGGGTCTACAGCCTATTCTTTATCTGCTGGAGGACCTATTGTCAACCCCAAGATGAAATCTTTAATTATTACTCCAATCTGTCCTCATACCTTAAATTCTCGTTCCATAGTTACTACTGAGGATGAAGAGATAGTAGTCAAAGTAGATGCTGACCATAATGAAGTGATGTTAACAGTAGATGGTCAAGATAGCTTTCCCATACTATCTGAGGATATTATTAAGATTAATAAATCTAATTTAGTAGCTAAGATGATAAAATTAGAAGGATATAATTTTTATAAGATCCTAAGGAATCGTTTACATAATAATAGGTTTTAAAGGGGGAGTCTGTGTGAAAAGTAAGCGCCATCTTAAGATTATGAGCCTAGTTCAGGATGAGGATATTCATACCCAAGATGAATTGGCTTCTAGGCTAGAAGAAGAAGGAATTGAAGTAACCCAAGCAACGGTATCTCGTGATATCAAACAATTAGGTTTGATTAAGATACCCTTAGATAATGGAGGTTATAAATATTCATTACCTCATAAGCAAAAAGACAATATTAATATAAATAGTAGAATGAAGAGAATGTTTGAGGATTCAGTAATTAATATAGATTATAGTGAAAATTTGGTTGTGATTAATACTTTACCAGGAACAGCTCAAGCAGTAGCTTCGTTAATAGATAATACAGAATGGAAGAATGTGTTAGGTACAATTGCTGGTGATGATACTATTTTATTGATTATAAAGCCTAAAAATGCTGTTATAAATGTGATTGAAAGGCTAAAGAGTCTAACGGTCTAAATGATAGAGGAGGTAAAGTCAGTGCTATCTGAGTTACTTATAAATAATTTTGCATTGATTAAAGATGTTAAATTAGAATTGACTCCAGGATTAAATATATTAACTGGGGAAACTGGTGCTGGTAAATCAATTATCATTAAAGCTCTGGATATGCTATTAGGTAGTAGAGCATCGACAGATTTTATTAGATTTGGTGAAGAGAAGGCAGTTATTGAAGGATGCTTTGATATCAAGGGAAATCTTCTTGCCAAAGGTGTATTAAAGGAACTGGGAATAGATTTATCAGATGATGATGCTTTGATTTTGACCCGTGAAATCTCAGTAAGTGGCAATAATAAATCTAGAATAAATGGGAGAGTTGTTACCTTAGAGATGGTTAAAGAGCTAACTCAATATTTAATAGATATTCATGGGCAACATGAACATCAGTCATTACTAAATCCTGAAGACCATTTAAGATTTTTAGATGAGTTTGGTGAGAGAGAATTGATATCACTTAAAGAAAGTTTAAAAGAGTTATATAGCAAATGGCAAGAGAAGAAGAATAGATTAAATAAGATAAACTATAACGAAAAAGAGAGAGAGAGAAGGATTGATTTATTAGAGTTTCAAATCAATGAGATTGAACAAGCAGATTTGAAGTTAGGAGAAGATGAAGAGTTATTAGAAGAGAAAAAGAGATTGAGTAATGCTGAAGAGTTGAGCATTACTGTTAGCAAAGCATATAATTCTCTATATCAAAGTGATTTTGAACAGACTGCTATTATTGATCAGATTAAGCAGTTCTCTAAAGAAATTGATAGTCTAGTAAAGATAGATAATAGCTTAGAGGAGATTGCTGAAAGTTTAAGAAATGTCAATTATGAGTTAGAGGATATCTCTTTTAGATTAAGAGATTATAATGATCAAATAGAGTTTAATCCTCAACGCTTAGATATGATAGAGGATAGATTGAAGTTAATTAATGATTTAAAACGTAAGTATGGAGATTCTGTCGAAGAGATTTTAGATTATTATCAGGAGGTAGATCAAAAGTTAGCTGAGCTTAAAAATAGTGAGGTAGAGAAGGATGAGTTATTAACTGATATCAGTAAATTGGAAAAAGAATATTTAGTGAAAGCTGAAGAATTATCTACTCAACGCAAGAAAATTGCTATCAAGCTAGAGGAGAGTATTGCTAGAGAGCTAATGGATTTATCAATGCTACAGACTAGATTCAAGATAGATTTTCACAAAAAAGAGAACTTTACTCAAGATGGTATCGATAAGGTAGAGTTTTTAATCTCTCCAAATCCTGGCTCTGATTTACTTCCATTAATTAAAATTGCATCAGGAGGAGAGTTATCAAGAATTATGTTAGCTCTAAAGACGATAACGGCAGATATTGATCAAATATCTACACTAATTTTTGATGAGATAGATACTGGAATTGGTGGTAGAGTGGGTAAGCTCGTTGCTGATAAGTTGGCTGTTTTATCAGCCAAACATCAATTAATCTGTATCACCCATCTTCCTCAAATTGCTTGTATGGCTGATAACCATTACTTCATTATGAAGAAGGTAGTTAATGGTGAGACCGAGACAGTAATCCATCCATTAAATAATAATGGTAGAGTCAGAGAATTAGCTAGAATGCTAGATGGCACTCTAACTGAGACGACTTTAGAACATGCCAAAGAATTACTTAAATCAGCTATAGAAAAGAAAGAGAAAACTAAATATAATTAAACTTTTTAGAGCATCTTTATTAATTAAAGGTGCTTTTTTATTTTTAAATTTAAAATTGTCATTATATAATGATATTGAGACACTTTTTATAATGATAAATTTACTAGCCACAGGTTTCAACCTGTGGTGATGATGACATGTTACACTACGGGTTAAAACCCGTAGCTAAAACTTAAAGTGTCGCAATATACTCATTATATCTCATTTGTTTTCAAATTCATCTGTCAAATTGATCATAAAATTTTAAGTTAACAGAGCTAATTTTATGATATTATCAATATTTTTAGAAAATATTATGTTATATCAAAAATATTGATATTATAATCTTTAAAATACAACTGAATATAACTATTTATGGTGGGTATAATAAGCATATATCTAAGTTAAATATCATCCGCAGTGATATTTTTAAAGTGCTTAAGATCTATCTACAGTCTTCTTTGATAGATTGAACTTTAATTTATTTTTAGTATTGGCAGATAAAATTTTGTTAGAATTCTTTTAATTGGAAGATACTACACAGATGGGGACTGTGTAGGAGTGTGACAAATGAAAAAATATAAGAGAGTAATACTGTTCAATCTTCTTCTATTATTAATCTGTCTTTTGGCTTTTCCTAAAGTATTAATATTTTTGGGTTTACCAAATAACTGCCAAATATTTGAGGGTAATAAGACACCACTTAAGATAAATTTGCCCTTTAATGTATCTATTAGATCCAACCCACAAGGAAATCTAAAGATTAATGGTCAAAAACTTTCACAGCGGGAATTGAATATTAATCTCTCTGATCCTATTGCTTTACAGGCTTCTTCTGCTGGAGAGTATAATCTTAACTTTAAACTATTTGGTCTAATTCCCTTAAGAAAGATGGTTGTTAATGTTCTGCCCCAAGTTAAGGTGATTCCTGGAGGGCAAGCAATTGGAGTTATTCTCAAATCTGATGGGATTATGGTAGTAAGGAATTCTTATGTTACTGCTGATGATGGTCAAAAATTATTCCCAGCTAAAGAGGCTGACATTGAAGTTGGTGATAGTTTATTAGAGGTTAATGGTATTGAAATCAAGAATAAATATCACTTGGCTAGATTAATCAATGAATTCGGTAAGAAAGGAAAAGGGTTAAGGTTTAAGGTTAGAAAGAAATCAGGAGAAGTTCAATTTAAGGAGATAAATCCTATTAAAAGTAAAGAAGGATTTTATATGATAGGTATATATGTCGATGATGGTGCTACTGGTGTAGGAACAATGTCATTTTATGAACCTAACAATGGCTATTATGGAGCTTTAGGACATATGATCACTGAAGCAAATACTCAATTGAAGATTAACGTAGGAGAAGGAGAAATAGTTAGAGCTAATATCTCAGGAATTAATCAAAGTCACAAGGGATTACCAGGAGAGAAGCTAGGAACCTTCTTTAATGGACAAGGTATGTTAGGAGATATAACCAAGAATAATAATTTTGGGATTTATGGTCATTTATCTATTGCCCCTAAACACCCTTATTTTAAGGAAGCAATTCCAGTAGCAAGCCCTTTAGAGATAAAAGAAGGTCCTGCTAAGATTTATACGGTACTTCATGGAGGAGAGATAGAAGAATTTAGTATAGAGATAGAAAAGGTTAGAAGGCAGTATGAACCTGCTGAGAAGGGTTTGATTATTAGGATAGTTGATTCTGAACTTTTACGTCAGACAGGAGGAATTGTGCAGGGAATGAGTGGCAGTCCTATCGTACAAGATGGTAAGTTAGTAGGGGCTATTACCCATGTTTTTGTCAATGATTCTACTCGGGGTTATGGTATTTTGGCTCAATGGATGATAATGCAGACTGATTTATTAGAAAAGAAGAATCTTGCCAAAGAATTTGCATCATAAATTCTTTGGTTTTTTTTATTTTTAAAAGGAGGAATTTGGAAACGGGCATAGAATTTGTAGTATAGAGTCATTGTGAGGAGGAAAAATGTATTATGAGAGAAACAAATGTAATTAAGGTATTATTAGTAGATGATAATAGGGATTTTTGTAATTTGATTAAAGAGTATCTTGAGCAACAAGATGAATTTAAGGTAGTAGGCATTGCTAATGATGGAGTTGAAGCTTTAAAAGTAATTGATGAAGTCGACTTTGATGTATTGGTATTAGATGTAATCATGCCACATTTAGATGGAATTGGAGTATTAGAAGAGTTACATAGTAAAGGAGTAACCGATGAGTTTAAGATAATAATGTTAACTGCTTTTGGACAAGAAGAGTTGACACAGCGTGTTGTTAATTTAGGTGCTGACTATTATATCTTAAAACCTTTTGATTTAGAAAAACTATCTAATCGAATTAAGCAAGTTACTTCTAAAGTAGCTAGTGGTAGTAGAGGTTATACTCTTAGCTCTTCAATCAATAATCCAAGCAATACTAAGAATGTGGAAGAAAGAATTACTGACATAATGCATCAGATTGGAATTCCAGCACATATTAAAGGTTATTTATATTTAAGAAAGGCTATCTCTATGGTTGTTGATGAGGTTGAACTATTAGGTGCTGTAACTAAGGAATTATATCCTTTAGTAGCTAAAGAGTTTAATACAACAGCCAGCAGAGTAGAAAGAGCAATTCGACATGCTATTGAGGTTACTTGGGAGAGAGGAAACACCAATGCTATCAATAGAATCTTTGGTCATTCTGTGACAACTGCTAGTGGTAAACCTACCAACTCTCAATTTATCGCTAAAGTAGCAGATAAGTTAAGAATTGAATTGAGAGTTAGCTAGAGAATAAACTCAATATCGAATACAAGTAAAGGTTAAATTAGAGCATCCAAAACTTTGGGTGCTTTTTTGTTTTGTATTTCAAAGAAAATAATATAAATTTATGGAAGGGATTATTTATCTAACGAAGAAATATATAGTATAAAATAAAAAGGGGTGAATAGTATTTTTTCATTTGAGCAGATATTTAAGTTTGATAAGATGATTACTTCTAAGATAATTCAAGGAGTATACATCTTAGGTTTAGTAATGACAACTTTAAGTGGTTTATTTATGTTTACAAAATCTTTTATGCTTGGATTAATGATTATAGTTTTTGGAAATTTATTCTTAAGAATCTATTGTGAATTAGTAATTGTATTCTTTAAGATCAAAGATGATGCCCATGATGTTAAATTATATTTGGCTGAAATTGCAGAGAGTTTGCAAGAGAAGGATAATAGTTAAATTAAAGTATGAAGGCTGTGTCATAATTATGGCACAGCTTTTGTATTTTATAGTAATTTAATTTTGTTAATTTTTTTTGTTTTAATTCTAAATTGTACATTGTGAATTGTAAATTAACTCTGCTCCCTTTTATTAGAAGTATGAGAGTAATTCAATCAAGATATACTAAAGATAGTAGTAAATTTAGGAGGCTCCCACTATGGAATTAACTGGAAGAGTTAGGCTAGGTACTAAGACTAAGGATTTAGTTAAGCGATTGCTTGAAGGGGAGATAGCTATCATTGATCATAAGGATATTGATCAATTAGCTGCTGAGTCATTGATTGAGAGAAAGGTCAAGGCTGTTATCAATGCCAGTCCATCTATCAGTGGTAAATATCCTAATTTAGGTCCTAGAAGATTGTTGTCAGCTGGGATAGTAATTATTGATAATGTGGAGAAGGATATCTTTGATAGCTTGGCTGAAGGTGATTTAATTACTATCAAAGATGGTCAGATATTAAAGGATGAAGAGCTATTATTTCAAGGTGAAGTTCTTAATACTAAGAAGGTCGAGCAGAGGCTAGAGCAGACTAAGGAGAATATTGGTGTAGAGTTAAATAAGTTTGTAGATAATACCCTAGATTATGCTAAAAAAGAGAAGCATCTGATTTTGGGAATAGATATACCTAAAGTAGATATTAAATTGAAGGATAAGGATGTTTTAATAGTAGTTAGAGGAAAGGACTATCGAGAGGATTTAGAGGCTGTTAGTTCTTATATTAGGGAGGTTAGACCTGTCTTGATTGGAGTAGATGGAGGAGCAGATGCTTTAGTAGAGTATGGTTTTGAGCCTGATATTATCATCGGTGATATGGATAGTATCAGTGATGAGACCTTAGCATCTGGGGCTGAGTTGGTTGTCCATGCCTATCCTAATGGTCATGCTCCAGGAATGGAGAGGATCAAAGCTCTTGGTTTAGCAGCTAAGACCTTTCCTGCGCCAGGAACAAGTGAAGATATTGCTATGTTATTGGCTTATGAAAAGGGTGCAGAGTTGATTGTGGCTGTAGGTACTCATACTACTATGATAGATTTTCTAGAAAAGGGTCGCCCAGGAATGGCTAGTACTTTTCTGGTGAGGTTGAAGGTAGGAAGTAAATTAGTCGATGCCAAAGGGGTCAATAAGCTATATAAAAGCCGAATAAAGCCTAAATATGTTGCAGAAGTTTTAGTAGCATCATTAATACCAATTATTGCTATAATGAGTGTATCAACACCATTTCATCAATTACTCAAATTATTACTAATCAGATTAAGAATGAATATTGGCTTTTAGGAGGAGGATTATGTTAGTTGATTTAAGATATCATGTGATTACAATTGTAATTATATTTGTAACACTGGCGATTGGCATCTTGATTGGTAGTAGTATGGTAGGAAATGATTTGATTGTTAATGAACAGAAGCATTTAATCTCAAATTTGGAAGAAGACTTTAAGTCTTTAAGGACTCAGAATAAAGAATTCTCTAAAGAGGTTAACTATTTAGAGACTAGATTGGCTGATAATATAAATTTTCAAAAGATGATTATGCCTTTAGTAGTCAAGGAGCAGTTAAAGGATCAAAATTTGTTGTTAGTAGTAGGTGATAATGTTAATCCTGATTTAAAGGATAAGATAATTGAAACATTGAAGCTAGCTAATGCTCAAGGGATAGAGGTAATTAAAGATTTAAATAATTTGGGTGAAAAGAGAGATTTTACAAAGGTGCTCTTGTTGGGAGATTTGGATGAAGGCCTTAATTATCCTATTAATTTAAAGGAGAAGTCTATCAAAATTGATTTACAGAGTATTAAGAATATCTCTGGATTGATTAAGTTGGTATTTGAGGTTGCAGCCAAAGACCTTCCAAGTGTTGAGGAGGGAGAGCATTGGATAAATCAATTTCAGTTTTAATCCCTGCTTATAATGAAGAGGAGAAGATTGAGGATACTATCAAGAGTATCAGAGAGTTAGAGGGGGTTTATGAAGTTGTTGTAGTTGATGATGGCTCTATAGATAATACCTATCAGAAGGCTAGTAATTTGGCAACTAAAGTAATCAGATTAGAGCAGAATCAAGGAAAAGGTACTGCTTTAAATCGTGGACTCAAGGAGGTTAGTGGAGATATCATCCTCTTATTAGATGCTGATTTGGGCAATAGTTCCATAGAAGCAATGAAGTTAGTAGAACCTCTCTTAGCTGGTAGAGCAGATATGTCTATTGCTAAATTTCCTCAAAGTCAGACTAAAGGTGGCTTTGGACTGGTCAAGGGGTTAGCTAATTGGGGATTAAAAAAGTTGACCTGCCAAGAGTTTTCAGCTCCTCTTTCTGGACAAAGAGCCTTGTCTAAAGATGTAGTCAAAAAGGTAAGCAGTTTTGCCAAAGGTTTTGGGGTAGAGGTCTGCTTAACTGTTGATGTCTGCCAAGCTGGATTTAGAGTAGAGGAGGTTCCAGTAATGATGAAACATCGTGAAAGTAAGAGAGATATTCAGGGTTTTATACACAGGGGAAGACAATTTAAAGATGTGGCTCTTGTGTTGTTCTCTAAAATTAGGAGAGTATAAGGATAAGTAAGATAATTAATTTAGTGTTCTTAGGATAAAAGTTAATCATAGGATATCTTACCCATATAATCATCAAATTTTAGAATAAAATTAAAATATATCTTTATATAGAGATAATGCGACACTTTTAAAATTAGCGTGAGTGGGTGTGTGGGTGTGAGTAAACCCCAATAAAAAGAAGTTTTACACACACTCACACTCATAGTTCACACTCGACACAAAGTGTCCCAATCTCCCCATTAAGCTTCTACTTTAGATTTGGAAACTATAGTATTTATAATCAACTAGATTAAATTATAGATAAGAAGGTAGGTGTAACAGTGTTAGCTATTACAACATTAATAGGTGTTAGTTTTATTTTATCTAAAATTGGATTTAAGCTAATTCCCCCTCTGTTAGTCGAAGCAAACTCTGTTGCTCTTAACTTTAGGGGTGATAAGATACCTGTAGGTTATGGACTTATCTTCTCTTTTAACTTAATTTTTATTTTAATTTTAGGAACTTTACTTGGTTATTATTCCCTACAGCAATCGATTCCTTTAATCACTTTAATCTTGTCGATGGCTTTTGTAGGGTTATTAGATGATACTTTTGGCAACAAAGATAGTCAGGGTTTTAGTGGACATTTTAGATCATTATTAGTTGAAAGGAGATTGACTACAGGAGCAATTAAAGCTATCTTCTCTTTTATAATTGTTTTCTTTATCAACTATTATTGGAATAAGAGTTATTTTGATTTATTTGTTAATACTTTTTTAATTTTATTGATGAGTAATTTTATTAATTTAGTTGATTTAAGACCAGGGAGAGCTTTGAAGATAACACTATTATTTTTAATAATATTTCTTGTGATAGGCTTAAATAATTATTTATTAATTATACCGTTAATCATTATGGTCTTGCTTGCTCTAAACTTTGATTTACAAGCTAAGGGGATGATGGGAGATATAGGTTCTAATGTATTAGGGGTAACCTTGGGTGGAATAGTGGCAATAAATTATGGCATCTATATTAGAACTTTAACTATGTTTTTGTTATTTTCTATTCATTTATACAGCGAATTTTATTCATTATCTAAATTGATTAAAAATAACAAAATTTTATTATTTCTTGATGAATTAGGACGATGAAAATAATTATTAGTAAATTTAATTCTATTCTTGACTAGGTAAATTAAACCCTATATAATAAGTTATGAGTTACTTATATATGTCACAAATAAGTAGCAAGAAGTAGAGTAGAACGAAAATTGTAAAAAGGAGGATTTTGAGTATGGAGAAGAATGTAGAAAATCGTGACCAATGGGGAAGTAGACTTGGATTTATTTTAGCTGCAGTTGGTTCTGCCGTTGGTTTAGGAAATATTTGGCGTTTTCCGTATATGGCTTATGAAAATGGTGGAGGTGCTTTCTTAGTTCCATATCTATTTGCTGTATTAACTGCAGGAATTCCATTATTGATTTTGGAGATGGGACTTGGGCATAAGATGAGAGGTTCTGCACCATTAGCTTTTAGAAAGATTAAAGAAAAGTATGAGACCTTAGGTTGGTGGGCAGTGCTAGTAACAGCTGTAGTAACTATTTACTATTCTGTTATTGTAGGTTGGGCCATCAGCTATATGTTTTTTGCTATAAAAGGAAGTTGGGGTAATGATCCAGTAAACTTCTTTGTAAAGGATTATTTGGGGATGACAGGATTTTGGAATTTAGGTGGGATTAGAATTAATGTATTATTCAGTTTAGTTGCTGTTTGGGGATTAACTTATGTAATTTTATATAATGGTATTAAAGAAGGAATTGAAAAGGCAAGTAAGGTTTTTATGCCTCTGTTAATAGTGTTAATTGGTATCATTACTCTTAGAGGTGTGACTTTACCAGGTGCTGTAGAAGGATTAAATCACTTTTTAGAGCCTAATTTTGCTGTGTTAAAGGATCCTAATGTTTGGGTTAGTGCCTATGGACAGGTATTCTTTACCTTGAGTCTAGGTTTTGGAATTATGATTGCTTATTCTAGTTACTTACCAAAAAAATCTGATGTCATTAATAATGCTTTTATTACAGCATTTGCAAACTGTGGATTCAGCTTCTTATCTGGATTTGCTGTATTTGGTATCTTAGGATATATGGCACAAACACAAGGTGTTGCAATTAGTGAAGTAGCTGGTAGTGGTGGAATTGGTTTAGCTTTCTTTGTATTTCCACAAGCAATTAATCTTTTACCAGGTTTAAATGGTCTTTTTGGAGTATTATTCTTCTTATCTTTAGTTGTTGCTGGTTTATCATCTATTATTTCCTTGGTTGAAGCTTTCACATCTTCAATTATGGATAAGTTCCAAATGAGCAGAAAGAAAGCTGTTACTATAGTTTGTACTGTAGGATTTTTATCTACTACTATTTATGCAACAGGTATGGGACTATCTGTATTAGATGTAGTAGACCACTTTATTAATAACTATGCTTTAGCAGTAGTTGGGTTGGTTGAGGCTGTAGTATTAGCCTATCTATGGAATATTTCTAACTTGAAAAATCATGTTAATGCAGTATCTGATTTCAAAGTAGGTAACTGGTGGGATGTAGCTATTAAAGTTGTTACTATTCCTGTATTAGGTATTATGTTAGTACTTAAATTTAAAGGTGAATTAGCTACTCTTTATGGAGACTATCCACTTAGTGCAATCCTAACACTTGGTTGGGGTATTGTAATTGCATTGCCTATACTTGCGTATGTAATGAAGAATATCAGTTGGAATGAAGAAGTATTATTAGATATAAATGCTACAAAGGGGGAGATATAAGATGACAGCAGGAGCAATTGGAATGTTAATCTTTGGATCTACAGTTTTATTTGGTGGATTAGCAGTTTGTTTGAATATTGCAATGAAGAATGACTAATCTTTGATATATATATAATCCTAGTCCTTTGGGCTAGGATTTTTTCTTATGATATAGAGGCTAATGGGGATGTTGAGACACTTTCGTGTCGGGAATCAGGAATCTGGAACCGGTGTTTATAACTGATTCCTGACTACTGATTCCAGATTCCTAAAAGTGTAGCTTTTCTTTCGATTATATCAGTTATTTTTGTTTTTAAAAGTGAATTTTTATTTTATAAAAAGGAATTATAATAATAGTATTTAATATAAATAAGAGTGAATATATTTTACATAATAATTAGTAAAATTGATAAATTTGATAATCAACTTTTTAGAGATAAAGATTTACCCTTAGAAGTTGATGTATTTTATTAACTAATATTGAGGAGTTGAAAGCAATGAATCAAGAAAGAATTTTAAAACAATTTTTAGATTTGGTACAGATAGATAGTATCTCTAAGGAAGAAGGAAGAGTTGCTGACTATTTGGTAGAAATTTTAGAAGAGTTGGGATTGGAAGTAATTAGAGATGATGCAGGAGAGAAGGTTGGTGGAGAGACTGGGAATATTATAGCTAAATTAGCTGGTGATTCTACTAAACCGACTTTATTATTAAGTGCTCATATGGATACAGTTACTCCAGGGAGAGCAATTATGCCAATTGTTAAAGATGGAGTAGTTTATAGTGAAGGTGAGACCATCTTGGCTTCTGATGATAAAGCAGGAATAACTACCATCTTAGAAGCTTTAAGACTAATTAAAGAGAATGATATTGATCATGGAAATTTAGAAATTGCTTTTACAATTGGGGAAGAGGTAGGATTATTAGGTGCTAAAAATTTGGATTATAGTCTAATCGATGCTGATTTTGGAATTGCTTTTGACTCTGGTGGAGAGATTGGAACTATTGTGACTCAAGCTCCTTCACAGGATAAAATCAATGTCAAGGTAATAGGAAAGGCAGCCCATGCAGGGATGAATCCTTCGGCAGGAGTTAATGCTATTAAAGTAGCTAGTATAGCTTTATCTAATATGAAATTAGGTCAGATCGATGAGGATACTACTGCTAATATCGGTGTTATCCGGGGAGGGCAAGCGACAAATATTGTACCTGATTTGGTCGAATTAGAAGGTGAGGCACGCAGCCTTAGGGTAGATAAATTAGATAGGCAGACTGAGCATATGGCAGATATCTTTAGAAGAGCTGCTGCTAAATTTAATGCTAAGGTTGAGATTGATGTAGAGAGAATGTATCCAGCCTTTGATTTGTCTAGAAATAGTCAGATTGTTGATATAGCAGTTAAGGCCGCTCGGGTGATAGAGATTAAGCCTTTATTAAAATCTACTGGTGGTGGTAGTGATGCTAATATCTTTAATGGAAAAGGAATTCCAACGATAAACATCAGTGTAGGCATGACTGATGTACATTCTGTGGATGAGAATATCAAAATTGATGATCTGCTCAATTCTGTTAAATTCTGTGTTTCTATGATTAGAGAAGCAACTAGGTAACCTGTTGATTATTGCTTGTGTTAGTTAAATCTTAATATAAATAGTGTCTTCTTATGGGGAGATTGGGACACTTTTAAAATTAGCGTGAGTGGGTGTGTGAGTAAACCCCAATAAAAAGAGATTTTACACACACTCACACTCATAGCTCACACTCGACACGAGAGTGTCGCACTACCTCTATATTGTATCAGTTATTTTTATATTTAAATAGTAGCTAATGGTTTAAACTAAATAATTTTACTTATTACTTATTATTTATGATTATAGTTCTTTTTATATAAAAATCCAAATTAAGTAAGTTATTTCTTGATTTTCTATTAGAATTTAGGTATAATTCTTTTAGAGAAGGGAAAAAGATTCAAATAAGTACTTATAATCTATAAATATCGGTAAATAGCTCTTTTTTCAGTGAGAAATTTTATCGAATAATCCTATAATCTTGATAATAAGTAATAAGAGGGGGAAATCGATGAGAGATTTATCAAAATCTGATTTATATAAAAAGATTTCTTTGTTAAGAGAGCAGTTATTGGACTATGATCTGAAGTTAAATAAGAAGGAATTATTAGAGATAAGTAAACAACTTGATGAACTAATTTTAGAATATACTAAAAAGTATTTGCTCAATTGATTTGATATTAATCTCAGCATGAGAATGCTGGGTTTTTTTATTTTTTTCTATATAGATGTCTAATTATACTGAGTAGTTTAAGATAATTAGAATTTTTTCCTCATTAGATAGATATACTAATTTCAGTATTATAACTAAGAATTGCTTTTTTGCAGGACTTTAATTCTTTATATTGAAATAATTATTTAATCTATGGAGGGTAATACATGATAGAAGTTAGACAGGGTAAGGTTGTTGAAATTTTATCACAAAGAGAGGGTTTAACCACTGTTCAGCTAGAGATTGAAGGTGAGCAGAAGAAGGGGATAGGTTATGATGATTTAATAGGGGAGATAAGAAAAGGAGATCAGGTATTACTAAATACAACTGCAACCTCTTTGGAGTTAGGAACTGGAGGATATGATTTTATTATATATATCTTAAATCAAGCTAGAGAACGGGCTAAACAAGGACATATTATGAAGTTAAGATATACACCTTATCAAATCCAGACTTTCAGTGTTGAGGAGCAGGATAGTCCTTATCATGAACGTATCAATAATTTTCATTCTTTAAGTGGAACACCAGTGGTAGTGGGCACCTTACATAGTATGCTAGCTCCTATAACAGTGATGGCTAAAGCTAGCTCTCCTAAAGTCAAGATAACCTATATTATGACCGATGCTGCAGCCTTACCCCTTAGATTTAGTAATACAGTTGATTTTTTAAAGGGTAAAGGGATTATTGATAGTACAGTTACTATTGGTCATGCCTTTGGCGGAGACTTAGAAGCTGTTAATATCTATTCAGGATTGATTAGTGCTTATGAAATCAGTGAAGCTGATATAATAGTTGTCTGCATGGGACCTGGGATTGTAGGTACAGGGACAAAGTATGGTTTTACAGGAATAGAACAGGCTAATATCTTAAATGCTGTCTATCAGTTAGGTGGCTCTCCAATTGCTGTACCTAGAATAGGATTTGGTGATAAACGGGAACGCCACTATGGATTGAGCCATCATAGTAGGACTACTTTAGGTGAATTGACTATGGTAGAGTCTAAAGTTGGAATTCCTTATCTTGATAGGAAGAAGGCTGGAGTGATTAAGGAACAATTAGTTGAGGCTGGGATTAATCATAAACATCAGATTATATATCGTGAAGGTGATAGGGTATTAAAGGAGTTAAAGAGCCTAGAGTTTACTTTTAAGACTATGGGGAGAGGTTTGGCCGAAGAGAAGGAGTATTTTATGACAGCAGGCATAGCTGGAATAATTGCTAGTGAGGAGCTTAGAAAGGATGGATGAGATGGATACTTTAAAAGAGAAGACTATTAATAGTAAAATGATTTTTGAAGGAAATATTATAAATTTAAGGGTTGATGAGGTTGAATTGCCAAATGGTAATTTATCTAAAAGAGAGATAGTTGAGCATAGTGGTGGAGTAGCTGTTGTAGCTTGTAAGGACTCTAAAGTTATCATGGTTGAACAGTTTCGTAAGCCTGGTGAAGAGATTTTATTGGAGCTTCCAGCAGGTAAATTGGAGAAAGATGAGGATAAAAAGGGGTGTGCTTACAGAGAGTTAGAGGAGGAGACTGGGTATAGAGCAACTTCTTTAGAGTGGTTATGTTCTTTTTATACTAGTCCTGGCTTTACTGATGAGATTATAGAGATTTATCTGGCTAAAGAATTAATTAAATATGAGCAGAACCCTGATGATGATGAATTTGTCAGAGTCAAAGAGCTAGAGATTGCAGAGGTTGCTAGGATGTTAGCAGAAGGGGAGTTTAGAGATGCTAAGACGATTATAGGATTACAGTACTTGCTGGCTCAGCTAGATAGGCAGTAGTTATGGAAGAGTATTTTATGGATTTGCACTTACATATAGGTAGAACTAATTCAGGGCAAGGGGTAAAGATTACAGCTTCTGATAGATTGACTATAGAGAATATTATCAGTGAGGGAGCAAATAAAAAGGGAATAGATATACTGGGAATCGTTGAGGCTTCTTCACCAGAGGTGATTAAAGATATTGAGAAGTTAGTTGATGAAGGTAAACTAATTGCTTTAGAGGATGGAGGATTGAGTTATCAGGATAGGGTAACTCTAATATTAGGTTCTGAGCTTGAGGTGAAATCTGAAACTGGAAAGCAGGCACATTTAATAGGATACTTTCCTTATTTAGAGAATATCAAGGCTTTTGGTCAAAAGCTAGCTAAGTATGTGACAAATATCAATCTCAGCACTCAGATGACCTATTTATCTGCTAAAGAGCTTTTTGAGATTTTTAATAGCTTTGGTGGAATCGTAATTCCTGCTCACTGCTTTACACCCCATAGAGGGCTATATGGAAGTTATGGAGATAGTCTAATAGATATCTTTGGTGAAGAAATCTTTAAGCAGATTTATGCAATAGAGTTGGGTTTAAGTGCAGATAGTCAATTGGCAGATTATCTTGATGAATTAGGGGAAAAGACCTTCCTAAGTAACTCTGATGCCCATTCCTTAGCCAAGATTGGACGAGAGTATAATCAAGTTATCTTAGAGAAGCCTACCTTTAAAGAGGTACTGCTGGCATTGAAGAGACAGCAGGGGAGAAGGGTAATCGCTAATTATGGGTTAGATCCTAGACTGGGTAAGTACTATAGAAGTTATTGTTTGGAATGTGAGAGAACATTGATAGATAGCTATCCTGCTTTGAGCTGTTGTAGAGATAAGAAGCATAAGATTGTAAAGGGGGTCTTAGATAGAGTTTTGGAAATTGCTAATAATAGAAAGTCTTTGAGCCCTGATTTTAGACCAGAGTATCACCATCAAATCCCTTTGACCGATATTCCAGGCGTAGGTAAGAAGACTTTGGAAAAGTTATTAAAAGCCTTTGTCACTGAGATGGATGTTTTACACAAGGTTGCTTATAAGCAGTTAGTAGAGGTGGTAGGTCAGCGGGTAGCAACAAATATAACTAGAGCACGAGAAGGAAAGTTATCTATTCTTCCTGGAGGAGGTGGCAAATATGGAAAGGTTGTCGAATAATAGAGAGAGTTTGCATACGTTAAATATTACATCAAATGCTTCTGGAGCTGCTCAGGCTGCTAGAAAGGGTGATGTAATCGTAATTGTCGATATTATTGATATGTCAACTACAGCAGAGGCTGCTTTAGATGCTGGTGCTATAGAGATATTTGGGGCTAGTTCTGACAAGGTCTCAGTTCCAGTTACAGTCAACCCTGAGAAGATTGGTTATTTTGCTGGTAAAAAGGCTTTAAAGTATAATACAGAGCTGATTATAGTTACAGAACCTAGACTTGGAACAGAAGAGGAGAGGTTAGATAATATCCAACAGGCTATGGTAGGGGTCAAGCGTTCTGGAGTAAAGGTAGCCAATATAATACCAAATGTAGGTTCACAGGTAGCTGATTTAGCTGATTTTAAAGATAAGGTTGTTCTGATTATTACTGATTCTGGTGGAGCTGCCTTTGATGCTGCATATACTCATGGTGCTCCACAGGTTACTACAGGAACTATTGTGAGAACAGGGATTAAGAAAGGAATTAAGCCAGCTAAGGATTCGGCTAAGCGAGCAATTGCACTGGCTGAAAAGTATAATACAGGAATTACCTTGGTAGCAGCTAGTTCTAATTCTTATGAGGATGTCTTAGCAGCAGAGCATATAGCAAAATTGATTATAGAAGAGGGTTTTTTACAGGTTTAGTGTAATAAAATTGCTTGCTTGTAACATAATAATTAACATTAGAAATTGGGTATCTTTGATATCCAATTTTTAAATTTAGATGTAGTTATTCTTGTTTATATATTTTGAGGTCTAAAGTGTAACTTAATGGATATATTGCGATACTTCCTTAGAGTTGACGGTTGACAGTGGACAGTTTACAGTAAAAAGATAAAACCTTATACTTTAAGAGGTTTAGTGATTTTGAACTTAACTGTCAACCGTCAACTGTTAACTGTACACTGAAGTAAAAGTGTCGCACTATCTCTATATAGCGATACTTTTATGTTTTTTAACTCATCACTGTTTACTCGTCACTCATTACTGCTTTTCAAGGAGGTTTAAATGGCTAATTTTAGATACACGAAGTTAAAGGTTAATAATTTTTTTCGGGATAATATGTTGATTTTAATCTTTATATTGGTCTGTTTTATTGGAGGAAGTATTGCTGGTTCTATTGCTGCTAATACTTTGACCTATCAGCAGAAAACAGTCTTGTTAAATTATTTATCAGGTTTTATTACAGAGGTCAATGAGTTGTTGAGTGATAATCAGCAGTTGATGGCTCAAAATGTTATTCTGGCTAATTTAAAATATGCTTTGTTATTTTGGGTATTAGCAATTACTTTAATAGGAGTGATTGCGATTCCTTTGCTGATAATTTTGCGAGGATTTATAGTTGGTTTTACCTCTACTTTTCTAATTCGGGAGATGTTCTTTAAGGGAGCACTGCTGGCGCTAACCTCGATTATGCCCCAGAATTTAATTCTAATCCCTAGTCTAATCTTAGGGGGATTTTTAAGTTGTATCTTTGTATTCAGGTTTGGAGGAGGAATTTTGACAGGAAGAAAGCATAATCTTAAGAAGCTGTTAGTAGGATATTCAGTCTCTATGGTGGGAATTGCTATCTTATTACTTTTAGCAGCTCTTGTGGAGGTCTATGTAGTCCCATATTTGATTAGGCTAGTGGAGGGGATAGTGCTTTAAGGTTGATGGAGAATTGAAGATTGAGAATGAAAAATTGCAAAGGTTAAAAATCAGATAAATTATCCATCTGATTTTTAACCTTCCTTAAACTTACCATTTCTTAAGAAGGAATCAACTAACTTAGCCGTTTTAAATTTATAATGAATTTCTTTATGACCATAGGGAAGAATGATAAAATCCTTTAAGTCGTGATACTTTACAGAGCTAACTTGGACTCTGCCATCATTGTCTTCTGGTAATAGCTTGCCGAGTATTAGATTATTTTTATTTCCAGCAATTGCTCCTATTTCAACAGTAGCTATATTCTTTAATTTTAATCTATGTATTTTATTAGGATTTAATGAATCCAATGTTTTGAAAACCTTAATAAAGGCAGTGGATAGTCTTGCAACTAAAGCAGCTAAATAGCTTCCTTGATTGGGAGTGGCTATCAGAACAGCTCTGTCTATTTTAGCTAGATATTCTGTAGTAGATAAGAAATTTCTGATGATTATTCCTCCTGTACTATGCCCCACAAGACTAATCTGTTCATTTTGATCTAGTGTAGAGATTATCTTCTCTACTTGTTCTTTAAAGAGGGAGGTACAGTACTCAATTGCTTTAAAGGTTAGAGGGAGGTTAACTAATATCCCATTATACCCTAATTTTATCAGATTATTCTTTAAGGTAATCATGTCTTGTTGATTTTTATTGTATCCATGGATTATAATTACTTGTTTTGCTATTAAAAGCACCTCCGGTTTTATATATAAATATCTATTTTTGATGTGATTTTTAAAATTTTCAGATAGAGTTTAGGTTAAATTCCAAGCTATATTATATTTAGCTAAAGTAATTTACCCAAAATATTAACAAGCTTCTTATTAATACTATAACCAGACATATTTCCAAATTGTTTCTGTTGCTCTGCTTGAGCTTCAAATTCTTTAAGCCAATTTATTTTCTCTTTCTCCCAATTTATTGTTGTATTATTTGAAGTGAGTAGAGGGTTTGCTGTGTATCCTTGTTCAGCTTGTGCTCTTGCAATGAGTTTAGGGATAATAGTTAAATCTCCAAGTTCACAAAGAGAAATTTGTTTGGCTTCATATAATTTATTGGAAAGAGTTTCTAAATCATTAAAAGACATATTATCAATATCATATTTTTTAGATAGTTCATCCCAAATAGCTGGATTAGCCACTCTATTGTCCTCTATTTTTGGACTTTTAATACTATCTTTGATATTGAATTTTTTATCATTATTATAAACCTTATTTCTTTGATGATAGTTAATTTGAGAATTAACTCTACTTATTTTCATAATTAACACTTCCTTTCTTTTTTGAAATTATTTTTAGACTGGCTGTTACGTCCAGCAGTTTCGCGACGTCCCCGACAATACTCCTAATCTCATGTTAGGCAATCGTACCAAGTTATCTTTTATAATATCTCACATATGGTTATTTTTTAAATTTCTATAAAATTCTTCTAGAGTATGTATTCCCTTTTCTGGAGCAGTCATATCCATTGATAAGACAGTTAAGAAAAACTCTATTGGTCCATACAACTTTTGAGAAGTAAATGTTCGTATCATGAATAAGAGAATTTTTCTTATCCAGTTAGGTATATATGTTATCTTGATTTCTTTTTCTGCAATATTGAAAGCAATACTAGCAATTTCATTTTGTGATAATGTTTCAGGTCCTCCTACATTTATCTCTTTTTCTGTGTTCTCTATAGAATTCACACATACTATTGCTAAATCTTCACCATGTATAGGATTTGCTTTATATTCTCCGTTGCCAAATAGATAAACACGTCCTTTTTGTGCCATATAAAAAATTTCTGCCATGTCGGAGAAAAATCCATTTGGTCGAATGATACAATAATCAATACTAGATTCTTTCAATTCATCTACAAATAACTCTTTTGCTTCACATATTTTTAAGTTTTTAAGTTTCTGTCCGTTCAATAAAGAAATATAAATAAATTTTTTTACACCACTTTTTTTTGCTTCTTTTAACAAATTCTTATTAGCTTGATAATCAACATCCATATATGTAAGACCATCTTTTTGTTTTGTAATTCCTACTGTAGAGATTACAAAATCAATATTATCACAACAATTCTTGATTGAACTTGGCTTAGTTATTTCAGCTTCTATTATTTCAACTTTTTGAGAATTATTTTGTTCTAATTTTGCCCTGTTTTGGACAATAACTCTTACCTCATGTTGTTGTTCTAGAAGTTCACTTAATATATAACCACCCAAGTATCCAGTTGCTCCTGCTAATAATACTTTACTCATACAATTATTCCTCCATATTATAATTATTTTAATTTGGTATATCGCCTAACTCATATCTTAACGACACATTTCATATAATCTGCTAATATAGAGGTATTAACGAAGTTGGTGTAGTTAATATCTCTATATAATAATTATAAATTCATTCTTCTACATCATTAACTAATTATCCTTCCATAATATCAAGATAATGTAAATGAGATAGTCAGAGTTCAAAATTTTGACTCTTACATGATTTTTGTGAAAATTAATTTAGATTGATAGCTGATAATAAAGTATAAGGAGTCAGTTATCAAGAATCTGGAATCAGTTAAATTTAACTGATTCTTGCTAACTAAAATATTGTTGAATCTAAATTTTTTATAGTAGTATTGATAAAAAACCAGAATAAAATTAATTTTTTTATCAATCAAGCAGGAACTTTTAATCCTAACTAGAAATAATATAGTAGAATTGGTCTGACGTCTAACAAGATGAGAATAAAAGTAATATTTGTGCAAAGATAGGTTAAACTAAAAAAGAGAGTACTAGTGTGGAGTGTCTGTGAGAGTGTGAGAAAATTCAAATAACAAACACACACTCATAACTCACACTCACACATAAAAATGGAGGTGTAAGGTTTATGAAAATTAAAAGAGTAAATATAATTGTATTAGATAGTGTTGGAATTGGGGCTTTACCTGATGCTGCTGATTTTGGTGATCAGGGGGCAGCAACCCTACAGAATACTGCAAAAGCAGTAGGGGGATTAAATCTTCCTCATTTAGAGAGTTTTGGCTTAGGTAATATTGCAGAGATTGAAGGAGTAGCTCAGGTTGATAATGCTAAGGCTGCCTTTGCTAAGATGGCAGAAGAATCTAATGGGAAGGATACAACCACTGGGCATTGGGAGATAGCAGGAATTATCTCAAAAGATCCTTTTAGAACATATCCTGATGGCTTTCCTGCTGAAGTGATGGATCAATTCCATCAAGCAATCGGTAGAGAAAGTCTAGCCAATAAGCCAGCTTCAGGAACAGTAATCATCGAGGAGCTAGGTGAAGAACATATGAAGACCGGCAAGCCTATCGTTTATACTTCTGCAGATAGTGTCTTCCAGATTGCAGCCCATGAGGATATTATTTCAGTTGATGAGCTCTATGAAATGTGTGAGAAGGCTCGTAAGATATTGCAAGGGGAGCATGCAGTAGCAAGAGTTATCGCTAGACCCTTTATAGGTGAACCTGGCAACTTTGAACGGACTGCCAATAGAAAGGACTATTCTCTAACACCACCTGAGAAGACTGTTTTAAATCACCTTAAAGATGCAGGTCATAAGGTGATGGCAGTAGGTAAGATTGAGAATATTTATGCAGGTGAAGGAATTACTGATGCAGTCCATACCAAAAGTAACATGGATGGAGTAGATAAGACTTTAGATTATTTAAAAGCTGAAAAAGAAGGCCTAATCTTTACCAATCTAGTAGACTTCGATTCCAAGTATGGGCATCGTAGAAATCCTAAGGCCTATGCTCAAGCCTTAGAAAATTTTGATAAGAGATTACCTGAGATTTTAGAGCAATTAAATCAAGAAGACCTACTGATTATTATTGCTGACCATGGTTGTGACCCAACCTATAAAGGAACAGACCATACTAGAGAGTATGTACCATTATTGGTCTATGGTGAGCAAGTAACAGCTGGCACTGAATTGGGAGTTAGAGAGACCTTCAGTGATATCGCAGCTACCATTGCCGAAATCTTTGACGTTAAAGGAACAGGTAATGGAAGTAGTTTTTTGAAAGAGATAATAAAATAGTTGACAGTGTACAGTTGACCGTTGACGGTTAAAAGTTAGATAATATAACTGTAAACCGTAAACTGTCAACTGTTAACTAAAAAGGGGGAAAGACGATGTCAAGTAAAACTATGCAAAAAATCAAAGAAAGTGTAAACTATATCAAAGATAAAGCAGGTATTAAGCCTGAAATTGCCTTGATTTTGGGTTCAGGCTTGGGAGTATTAGCTGATGAGATAGAGAATAAGACTGCAATACCCTATAAAGAGATTCCTAATTTTCCAGTTTCGACAGTGGAAGGACATGCTGGGCAGTTGGTACTAGGTGAATTAGAGGGTAAACAGGTTGTAGCGATGCAAGGGAGATTCCATTATTATGAAGGCTATGATATGTCTTTTATTACCTTCCCAGTAAGAGTGATGAAGAGCTTAGGTGCAGAGAAGTTACTTGTAACCAACTCAGCTGGTGGAGCTAACCGCCACTTTAATGTAGGTGATTTTATGCTGATCTCTGATCACATTAATTTTACAGGGACAAATCCATTGATTGGAGCTAATGAAGATGAATTAGGACCACGTTTTCCTGATATGTCAGAAGCCTACAATAAAGAGTTAATTGAATTGGCTGAGCAGGTGGCAGAAAATAAAGGGATTACTATTAAAAAAGGTATCTATGTTGGATTTTCAGGACCTACTTATGAGACCCCAGCAGAGATTAGAATGGTACAGAGATTAGGGGGAGATGCAGTAGGAATGTCTACTGTACCAGAGGTAATTGTAGCAAATCATATGGGAATGGATATTTTAGGAATATCTTGTATTACCAATATGGCAGCAGGGATTTTACCACAGCCTTTAGGGCATGAAGAGGTTATCGAGACAGCCAATCGAGTTAAGCCTAAGTTTATTGAATTGGTGAGAGGAATTATAAGTTCAGTTGACAGTTGATAGTGTATAGTTGATAGCTAAGACCTTAAAAGGACTTCAATTTAATCTTTAACTATCAACTATAAACTCTACACTATACACTAAAAAACGGGGGGTTAAACAATGAGAGCTTATGATATTATCCATAAAAAACGTGATGGCAAGAAATTAACTGATCAAGAGATAGAATTTTTAATTAAAGAATATACCAAAGGTGAGATTCCAGATTATCAGATGTCAGCTTGGACGATGGCTGTTTTCTTTCAAGGGATGGATAAAGAAGAGATAGCCAAATTAACAGAGGCTATGGCTAAGTCTGGTGATAATATAGATTTAAGTTCAATTAAAGGAATCAAGGTTGATAAACATAGCACAGGTGGTGTAGGTGATACAACAACTTTAGTGTTAGCGCCTCTAGTAGCTGCTTGTGGTGCACCAGTAGCTAAGATGTCTGGTCGTGGCTTAGGTCATACTGGTGGTACAATTGATAAATTAGAGTCAATTGCAGGCTTTAGTACAGCCTTGAGTATGGATAAGTTTATTGATAGTGTTAATAACAATAAAGTAGCAATAGCAGGGCAGACTGGAAACTTAGCTCCTGCTGATAAAAAGCTATATGCTCTACGTGATGTAACTGCTACTGTAGAGTCGATTCCTTTGATTGCAAGCAGTATTATGAGCAAAAAGATTGCTTCGGGAGCAGATGCAATAGTATTGGATGTTAAGACTGGAAATGGTGCTTTTATGAAAAGCTATGAAGGATCAGTAGAATTGGCAAAGACTATGGTTGATATTGGTAAAGAGGTAGGGCGTAATACTATAGCTGTTGTCTCTGATATGGATCAACCTTTAGGATGGGCTGTAGGTAATGCATTAGAAGTCAAAGAAGCAATTGAGACTCTAAAAGGAGAAGGACCTCATGACTTGACAGAGCTATGTTTAACCCTTGGAACACAAATGTTATTATTAGCAGAAGTAGCCGATAACCCTAAAGAGGCTAGAGAGAGCTTAGAGATGGCAATTAGTGATGGAACTGGTTTGGCTAAATTAAAAGAGTTAATTGCTAATCAAGGTGGTAATCCTGAAGTAGTCGATAACCCTGATTTATTACCTCAGGCTAAATATAGCTTAGAGGTTAAATCTCCAAAAGGTGGATATGTTCAGAAAATAGAGGCAGAAGAGGTTGGTATTAGTGCAATGATTCTAGGAGCAGGTCGAGAGACTAAAGAATCACAAATAGATTTAGCAGTAGGCCTAAGTCTAGCTAAAAAAGTAGGAGACCAATTAGAAGAAGGAGAGACTATCGCTACCCTATATTATAATGATGAAACTAAAGTAAATGAAGCTAAAGAGATACTATTAAAGTCTTATCAGCTTGGTGATACCAAGCCTGAACTAACCCCTTTAATTTATGAAATTATAGATTAAAAGTAAAAGAAGTGGCTCACTTAACTAAGTGAACCACTTCTTTTTATCTTCTTCGTTCCTCTAGAGAAACATTAATATCAAAATCTCCAATCTCAGTATGCAAAGGAATTACTAAGAACTTTCTTTGATTTGTAGTAATCTGAACATTATCTCCATATGTAATCGATGGAGGTGTAATATCACATTGATAGTCCAACTCAGATAACTTAGTAAGTGAATTTCCTGTAACTATATTAGCCAGTTCTCCAATTGCAGAACTGACCAACTCATCAAATTCATCCATCGACATTCCTGACATTTTGCTAAATACCTCTAAAGCGGTATCTTCACTCATACTATAGTAGATGAATCCCTTTAAATCTCCTGTAACTCCAATAGAAGCATTTACTTTTTTAGCAGAAAAAGGGCTTTTACGAAGGGCTAATTCTCCTCTTTCAACTTCTACTTGCATCATATTCTTCAATACACTTTTAGCTGCTTCAAATATTGGATTAATATATTCCTGATTCATATCTTTTTACCCCCTTTATTAAGATTTGATTTATATACGTAGCCTTTAAAACTTTCTATAATAGTTAATTCTAGAAAAAAAACGATTTTCCTTTTAGATTGTAAAAAATATATTATTATTGAAAGTTTTTTGAATAATGATTAGAGCCACCTTCACTTATTATTAACAGTGTTATAGAATTAATTGGTTCTCCTACAATTTTTGTGAAAATTGGATTAATAACAGATAATTAAGTACAAAAAGTCGATTATCAGGAATCTTTATAATTCACAGGTTGCTGACTTTTGATTTGAGATTCTTAAAAGTATATCTTTAGCTATAACTAGTGTTAATCACAAAGTTCGTTCAATTGACTTTATAAATTTGGAAAAAGGAAAAGAAGAAGATTATGAGAATTTAAATAATACAAGAAGATATAGATATGTGAATTCAAAATGAAACTTAATGGATATATTGGGACTGTTTTAGGAATCAGGAGTCAGTAGTCAGGAATCAGTTATAAACACTGGTTCCAGATTCCTGATTACCGACACGAAAGGGTCGCTATATATCCATTAAATTATACTTTAGACTTGGATATCTATAGGCTATGATTAGTTTATTAACTACTAGTTTAGAGGTTGATAATTTTTTAAATTTTAAAATAAAAGAGTTAAGTATATTATACGAGGAGGTAAGTTATGGAACCAAAAATAAGTAAGAATAATTTTTTGAGTGTTAAAAAGATATCTGTATATTTATTATTAACAATTTTAGCTATTTTAATCGGAGGAACTCTATATTTGAAGAGTTATTTCAATTCCGATAAGTTAGAAGAGATGATAATTCCTAAACTAGAGGATAGTTTACAAAGAGATGTTGTAATTGAGAATATATCTCTTAAATTTTTAAGCGGTTTTGGGCTAAGAATTGATGGTTTTAAAATTCTCAATGGTGATGGCTTTAAAACTAAGTATTTAGCTCAATTTGATAGTTTTAATTTAGATGTAGCTTTATTACCATTGATACATAAAGAGATAGAAATTAAAGAGGTCAGTTTAATTAAACCGATTATTTCTTTAGAGAACAATCAACTAGGAGAGAAAAACTATCAATTTGGGGATGAACAGAAGAATACCAATAATAAAAGTAAAGATTCAAAGCAGATTGCTCTAAATTTGAATCTAGATAAATTAAAGATAGTTAATGGTAAGTTTGGATATTTAGACCAGAGCTCTAATTTAGATATAAAACTAGAGAAGATAGATTCTAGCTTCTCTATCCTATTAAATGGAAATGAAGAGAAGTTGCTTACATCAGGAGAATCTAAAATTGCTAATATAGTTATCTTAGGAGTAGCTGATAACTTAAATTTTAAAGATTTGGATTTTAAGTTAGAACATCGATTAAACTTTGATCTAGCAGAGAAGAGATTAAATTTTAAGAGTTTAAACCTAAATTTAGGGGAGTTTGATTTAAACAGTAAGCTGAATCTAGTTTTGGGAGAAGATGTGTTACAAATAGATAGCTTTAAAGGCAATGTGGGAAGCTCGACTATCGGATTGAAGGCCAAATTAAGTGATCTTTCTAATCCTAAATTAGATTTAGATTTAAAGACTGACTTAAAGCTTAAAGAATTATTGGCTAAGTTACCTGTAGAATTAGATTTGGATTTAGCAGGTCAAGTTATCTCAGATATATCAGCTAGAAACTTTAGCATAAAAGAGCTAAAAAGCAGTATCGAAGATAATAATTTAAAGGGAAATCTAGAATTAGTAGGCTTAAACTTGACTAATAAGCAGTTGCCTGTTGATTTAAAAGAGGTCAATGCTCAAATTGAGGTAAGTGATAAAAAGCTGACAGTTGATAACTTGGTACTTGGCTTAGCTGATAGTAGAGTTAAAGGTATTGTAGCAGTAGCTGATTGGAAGAGACTGCTGACTGATGTAATCAATAAAAAAGAGAGTCTAGGTGGAGCTATTGATCTAGCTTTAGAAGCAGAAACCTTAAATTTAGATAAAATAATCGTTAGTGATAGCTTAGAAGAGTCGATTAATCAAGAGAATAAAATAGAAGATAATAAGCAGGAGCTTTACTTGCCAGACTTTAATTTAACAGCCAAACTTCATCTAGGAACTTTAGTCTATCAAGATGAGCAATATCAAAATATTGATGGAAGATTTAATATAGGCGAGTCTAAAGTCAGGATAGATAAGCTGGAGGTTAATCAAGCTAACTCTAAAGTGGCGGTTAGTGGTCTAGTAGATTGTCAGAAATTTGCTCAGACTGGTGATATTAATCAGATAAATGCCAACTTAAATCTAGATAGTGATTTAAATTTAGCTTTAATTGGGGAAAAGCTTGAGAAGTTAAATCCTCAATTTAAAGGTTATAAGTTGGCTGGAAGGGTAAAAACAGACCTACGAACAGGATTTTCAATTAAAGATGTAGTTGGAGAAGCGCTGGATAATTTAGATAAGATTAAAGTATTAGGTGATATAACCTTAAGAGGGGAGAAGATAAGAATTCCCCAATTGGCTCAAGAGATAGATACTTTAGAAGGTAAAGTTGCTTTTGATAATAAGAATTTAAAACTATTAGATGGAAAGATCAATTTAGCAGAGAGTGACTTAAGTGCAAAGGTTTCAATTTCAGATTGGAGGAGACTATTATCGGGCTTAAGCAAGGGCGATAATAGTGAGGCACTAATAGATGTAGAGTTAGATTCTAATCTTTTAGCTATAGATAAGTTAATCTCTTTCTTACCTAGTAAAGAGGGTGTAGCAACTAAAGAAGAGGTAGAAAAGAAAGATTTGGCTAAATTAATTCCTAACTTTAAAGTAAAGTCCCAAGTAAATATCAAAGAGTTGAAGTACCAAAAATTAAAGGCAGAAAAGTTAATTTTAGAAGCCAGTCTCAATAATAAGGTTATCTCTATAGATAATTTTAACAGTAATATAGAAGATGGTAGAATTAAAAGTGAAGGAAGGATTGATTTAGCAAAAGAGAATCCTAGTTATCAAGGTAAGCTAAAGGCTGATAATATTGAAATTAATCGTATTTTAACCCTCTTTACCGACTTTGATAATAAACTATATGGTAAGGTTAATTTAGATACTAGATTTGCTGGAGTTGGCTTAAAACTAGATGAAATTTTAGAATCAGCTACCCTACAAGGAGAGGTTGTGATTGCTAAGGGAGAGTTAAAGAATTTTATATTGATTAATAGATTAAATAGTTGGTTTAATCTATTTAATCATAATAAATTGGAATTTAAAGATCTAGATGGAAATATCAATTTGAAGAATGGAAAACTATATTTAGATAGCTTTAAATCTAAGACTGAATTTGGAGAGCTAGAGTTTGCCGGTTATTCAACTTTAAAAGGTGATTTAAATTATAATTTATCCTACTTAATCTCTGAAGAAGAGTCTAAAAAGTTAGATTTAAAGAAGAAGGAGTTATTCTATGCTCCTCAAACTAAGCAGGTGAAACTGGACTTTAAATTGAAGGGAAGTGTAAACAATCCAGAGCTAAATTGGGATAAGTCAATAATAGAAGAGCGCTTAAAAGAGAAAGTAGAAGAGAAGGTTGATAATAAGTTAGAGGAGGGTAAAAGTAAACTAGAAGAAGAGAAGGAGAAGGCAAAAGATAAGATTAAAGATATCTTTAAAGGGTTATTTTAATATTGCTTCTTAGCAAATAAGTGGAGAACGGGATGACCGTTCTCTATTTTTTAATTATAGGTGTCCAAGTCTAAAGAGAAATAATAAAGCTCAAAAGCTAAAGGTTAGCAACGAATTAACACGAATTAAAGAGTAAAAGATTAATTAATTTTTTAAATATTTGGTTTTATTCGCGTAGATTCGTTGCTGAAAGTTATCCTTTAAGTTTTTTGTTTAAG
>Ga0163226_1000012_pt1 | contig 40699 bp, 40 predicted proteins | sample MSEWel2016_07_13_2_FD_113144 | JGI IMG/M metagenome (GOLD analysis project Ga0163226, IMG submission 113144) | Subsurface microbial communities from deep shales in West Virginia, USA - MSEEL Well Study Marcellus 5H_2016_07_13 ...
AAAACAACTTTAGACAGATTGATGGAATATACTATTCCATTGACTAATTGTCAAAATTCGGCTTAAGTTAACGCGTATGATCTCAATATTTAATTGTGATAATGAGTTAAATTTATTTTTTTGCATAAACTATGGTTAGAGTAGTTTGTGTCAAAGAGGATATTTTGGCTAGGTGGAGAAGACTATTTAATACTAACAATTAAAAAGGAATGATGCTATGCCACTCTTTGATACAGATGCCATTGTGCTAAGAAATTATGAGTTTAAGGAAGCTGATAAGATTATTTCTCTTTATAGTAGAGAAAAAGGGAAGATTAAGATAGTAGCAAAGGGTGTACGTAAGACCAAGAGTACTCTATCTGCTGGATTACAGCCTTTTGTATATAATAATGTTTTAGTTTATCAAGGCAAATCTGATTTGGGTAAATTAAGTCAATGTGATATAAAGGAGTCTTTTACTAAGATAAGAGGAGATTTAGATAAGATGGCTTATGCTTCTTATGTAGTAGAGGTAGTTGATGAGTTGACTACAGACTATGAAGAGAATCAATGGGTCTTTGGTCTCTTATTATTAACATTAAGACTAATAGATAGTTTAGATGAACTAGAATTGATTATTAGGGTCTTTGAATTAAAATTACTTAAACTATTGGGTTATGAGCCTTATTTAGATAGTTGTGTAGAATGTGGGAATAAATTAACTAAGAATATTAGATTTAATGGTGAGGCTGGAGGACTGGTCTGTACTTGTTCTTTTAATTGGGCTAAAAAGATAAGTATGGGAACAGTGCAGTATATGAAGAAGATCCTGGAATTGGACTATAAGAAGTTGTTACAGATGAAGCTACCTGAGTATGCAAGAAAGGAATTGGCTGAGATTATACCTTATTATATTCAATCTTTAATTCATAAAAAATTAAAGTCTATCTCTTTTATAGAAAGTTTAAAAGAGTTTAATTAAGGAGGAGAACTATGATAACAGAAGAGTTAGAGAAGGTAGATGTGATTAGGGAGAGAACAGGGGTTGATTATGAGCAGGCTGTAGAGACTTTGAGGTCTGTTGATGGTGATGTCTTAGAAGCAATTATTAAGTTAGAAAAAGAGGAAAAACAGAAATATACTAAAGAAGAGTTTCAAGTAAGAGGTCAGCAGGTTATTGGCAGGGTTAAAGATTTGATTAGAAAGGGTAATGTTACAAGAATTAGAGTAAAAAAAGATGATAGGGTATTAGTAGATATCCCAGTAACAGCAGGTGTAGTAGGGACTGTAATTGCACCTTATCTGACAGTTTTAGCAGGAATAGTAGCCTTGGCTAGTAAATGTACTATAGAAGTTGAGAGGCTTAATAGACTAGCAGATAGGGCTGAGAATGATATTGACAATTCAAATGAATTCTGATATATTTAAGGAAAAATAGATGAAGTTAGTTACAAAGAACAAGAGGAGTAGTTAGAATTTGCTATTCAAGAGAGCTAGGGATGGTGGAAGCCTAGCATAGCAATCTGATGAAGGGCGCTTGGGAGTAACTGATAATAAAGTGAATCCTGCTAAAAAGGATTAAACAGGGTGGAACCGCGGGTAACCTCGTCCCTGATAGTAGAAATTACTATTAGGGAGGGGGTTTTTTAGTTTACAGTACATAATTTATAGTTAATAGTTAAGTAATAAAATAAAAAAAGATAAAAAGGTTGTTGAGAATAGATTATAACTATTAACTTTTAAATTTTAACTATTAATTGAATCAAAAAAGGGGGATTTTTTATGAATTTTCAAGATATGATCAATACCTTAAATCAATTCTGGTCTGAACAAAAATGTATTGTCAGACAGCCTTATGATGTTGAGGTTGGTGCTGGTACGATGAATCCATCTACATTCTTAAGGTCTTTAGGACCAGAACCATGGAATGTAGCTTATGTGGAGCCTTGCCGAAGACCTGCAGATGGTCGCTATGGTGAGAATCCTAACCGCTTACAGCATTATTATCAGTATCAGGTGATTATGAAACCATCTCCTGATAATATTCAAGAGATTTATTTAAAGAGTTTAGAAGCGTTAGGTGTAGATCCTAAGATGCATGATATTAGATTTGTAGAGGATAATTGGGAGAACCCAACTACAGGAGCTTGGGGGCTTGGTTGGGAAGTCTGGTTAGATGGTATGGAGATTACCCAGTTTACATATTTTCAACAGGTAGGAGGTCTTGAGTGTAAGCCTGTATCTGTAGAGATTACTTATGGTTTAGAGCGTCTTGCTATCTATCTGCAAGAGGTGGATAGTGTCTTTGATATTCAGTGGGTGGAAGGAATTAAGTATGGAGATGTCCATCATCAAGGTGAGGTAGAACACTCTACTTATAACTTTGAGATTGCTGATGTAGATACATTATTGACATTATTTAATCTATACGAAAAAGAAGCGACTAGAATTGCTGATGAAGGTCTAGTCTTACCGACTTTTGATTATGTATTGAAGTGCTCACATACCTTCAATATGTTAGATGCTAGAGGTGCGGTCTCTGTTACTGAGAGGACTAGTTATATCGCTAGAGTACGTACTTTGGCCAAAAAATGTGCTGAGAATTATGTTAAGCAGAGAGAAGAGTTGGGTTATCCGTTGTTAAAGGAGGGTAAAGATAATGAGTAAGGATTTATTATTAGAACTTGGAACAGAAGAGATTCCAGCGGGTTTTATGGATTATACTTTCAAACAATTAATTAAATTGTCTAAAGAGATATTTGCTAATAATCGGATTGAGATTGGAGAAGTAGAAGCTACTGGTACACCAAGAAGGTTGGTCTTACTGATTAAAGATGTAGCAGAAAAACAGAGTGATTTAGAGAAAGAAGTTAGAGGTCCTGCTGTTAGAATCGCCTTTGATGAAGAGGGTAAGCCTAGTAAAGCGGGAGCAGGCTTTGCACGTGGACAAGGAATTACTCCAGAAGAATTAGATGTTAGAGATGAGTATGTCTATGCTTGTACAAAAGAGTTAGGACAAGCTACTGACAAGTTATTATCAAAATTATTAACAGAGATTATCAATAAATTAAACTTCCCTAAATCTATGCGTTGGGCTAGTGAAGATATGAGATTTGTTCGACCGATTAAATGGATTCTAAGTCTTTATGGAGAGGATAGAGTAGAGTTTTCTATAGCAGGTGTTCAAGCTAGCAATTGGAGTAAAGGTCATAGATTCTTAAGTGAAGGTAAGGTAGAAATTGATAGTCCAGCTGAGTACTTTGCTAAGTTAGAGAAAGAGTTTGTAATTGTAGACCATAATCGGCGTAGAGAGATGATAGTAGAGCAGATTCAAGCCATTGCTCAAAAGAAAGATGTAGTTGTAAAGATAGATGAAGATCTATTAACAGAGGTTAACTTCTTAGTTGAGTATCCAACTGCTTTATGTGGTAGCTTCTCTGAGCACTTCTTAGAACTACCTTCTGAAGTACTAATTACTTCTATGAGAGAGCATCAAAGATACTTCCCAGTTGAAGATAAGAAAGGAAATCTTCTAAATCTATTTATTACTGTCAGAAATGGTAATGAAGAGTATCTTGATATAGTTAGAGCAGGAAATGAGAAGGTATTACAAGCGCGCCTATCTGATGCGATCTTCTTCTATGAAGAAGATCAAGAGGAGACTTTAGCCACTAAGGTAGATAAGCTAAAGAATGTTATCTTCCAAGAGGATTTAGGTACTATCTATGAGAAGGTAGATAGAATAGTCAAGTTATCTGGTGAATTTGCTACTAAATTAGGATTATCAGCAGACAAGGTAGAGCAAGCTAAAAGAGCTGCTAAATTATCTAAAGCCGATTTAGTAACAGGTATGGTTGATGAATTCTCCAAATTACAAGGTGTGATGGGAAGCTATTATGCCTTAAATGATGGAGAAGGTGAAGAGGTAGCAAGTGCTATCTTTGAACATTACTTACCACGTTATGCTGAGGATATCTTGCCAAGTACTGAAGCAGGGATTATAGTAAGTATTGCTGATAAGATTGATAGTATCCTTGGATTTTTCAGTGTGGGAATTATACCAACAGGTTCTCAAGATCCTTATGCTTTACGCCGTCAGGCTCAAGGAGTTGTTAAGATTATCGTTGATACAGGGTTGGAATTAGACTTAGATTATCTAATCGAGCAATCCTTAGCTACTCTTAAGAAGCAAGATAAGTTACAAAGAAATGAGGCAGAAGTAAAAGCAGAAGTATTGGACTTCTTTAAGCTAAGACTAGAGAATCTATTAGAGGAGGCAGAGGTTAGATATGATGTTAGTGAGGCTATCTTAGCAAGCAACTTTACTAATATCAACGATACCTTAATTAGAGCTACTGCTTTGATGGAGTATAGAGAAGATGAAGGCTTTGAAGAGTTAATTACAGCCTTTAATCGTGTTGCTAACTTAGCAAGTAAGAGTGATAATACAGAAATTAACCCTGAGTTATTTGAAGATAATAGTGAAAGAGAGCTATATTCAGCTTATCAAGATGCTAAGGATAAGATTGATAGTTTAGTTGCTGAGCGTGCTTATGTAGAAGCGTTAACAGAGGTTGCTAAGTTAAAGGAAGCAATCGATAACTTCTTCGATTCTGTAATGGTAATGGCAAAAGATGAGGAAATTAAAGAGAATAGATTGGGATTATTAAATTCAATCTCTAATTTATTAGTTAAGATTGCTGATTTAACTAAGGTTGTAATCGATTAATTAATGATAGGGTCTAATTACTTTTCATCTTATCTGTATAGATATTGAATAAAATAAGGATAATAAGAGTTACTTAGTATTTAACTGGGTAGCTCTTTTTTTATAGATATGTGAGAATTAGATATTATGGGTATATTGCGATACTTTTAGGAATCAGGAGTCAGGAACCAGTTATCAGCAAAACACACTGATTCCAGATTCCCGATTCCTGACACGAAAGTGTCGCAATATCTCTATGTAACGTCATATTTAAATCATATTATATAATCAACTCTTATTTTCAAAATTATTTTTATATTTGTGGCATAATTACTTTCATTAGTGAGTATATAAATAAGAAGAACTATATATAAGGTTCAATTTGTACTTTTAATCAAAGTAATTAGATTAATTTTCAATAATGTGTTGCACTATTAAATAAATGTGTTATAATATTATATAGAAGATAAATGTAAAAAAATAGAATAAATTATATATCTTAAGGGGGATTTAGTATGACAACTAGCGTTTCTACAGATCTATTGGAAGATATCAATAAAAGAAATAAGTATGGAGATACACCATTGATGGAAGCTATTTTAAATAATGCTGAGATAGAGGTAATTGAAGAGTTGCTTGAAGCTGGAGCTGAGGTAAATGCTAAAAATAGAGCTGGATCTACTGCTTTAATTTTTGCTATCTGGCATAAAGAGAGCTTAGAAGTAATTAAACTACTTATTGATGCAGGAGCAGATGTTAATGTTAAGTGTGAACTGGGAAGAACTCCTTTAATGTATGCCTCAAGATATAATAAGGATGTTGAAATTATAGATACTCTAATTAAGGCAGGAGCAGAGGTTAATGCTTCTGAGAATGTAGGGCGTACAGCTTTAATGTATTCAATAGAGAATAATAATCAAGATGTAACTAGTACACTAATTGAATTTGGTGCAGACCCTAAGATGGAAGATAAAAATGGAAAGACTCCAAAGATAATAGCTAAGGAATATAATAAAGAGGAAATTTTTGATTTTGTAGGATAAAGTTAAAGTTTAAAATAGAGATATATTTGATTTTATCTAGTAACTATCAGATTAATTACTCTAAAAGTGCAGGATATATTTATATATAAGGTGAAATAATTATATGTGTAAGTAATTTAATACACTGTATAATCTGATATTAGGGGTGATTGAGATTAACCTAAGTGAAAGACAGAAGAGAATAATTGAAATAGTAAAAAATAACGAACCCATTACTAGTAAAGAGATAGCAAATAAATTAAACCTAACCCGTGGTGCTTTAAGGGCTGATTTATCTGTATTGACTATGGCCAGTCTATTAGAAGCGAAACCCAAAGTTGGTTATACATATTCAGAGGGAAGTGGATATTTAAATAATTTAGAAGAGATATATGGTAAGAAAGTAAAAGAAGTTAAATCGGTAGCTGTTGTTGTTAAAAAGAGAACTTCAGTCTATGATGCAATAGTAAAGCTATTTTTGGAAGATGTAGGTTCCTTGTTTGTAATAGATGATGATGAGATCTTAGTAGGTGTATTATCTAGAAAAGATCTATTAAAGATGACAATAGGAGAGACCGATATAAATCAGATGCCAGTCAGTGTGGTAATGACTAGAATGCCTCATCTTTTTACTGTAAAAGATGAGGATACTGTTTTTGAAGCTGCTAAAAAGATAGTAGACTATGAGGTTGATAGTTTGCCAGTAGTAGAGCAGTTGACTGATCAAGCAGGTGAAGTTATAGAAGATAAGTTTAAGGTGATTGGGCGGGTCAGTAAGACTACTATTGCCAGAATTTTTGTTGATTGTAAGTTGCAAATATAGGAGGGAAATTGACTTGTCAAATAATAATATAAGTGAAAATGAGTTGACTGTATTTGCTATATCAGATTTTACTGGGAAAACAGCTGAAACTATACTCAATTCTGTAGCGATTCAATTTGATAATGATAGAATCAAGATAAAGAAGTTTTCTGATATATCAGATATTGATAAATTAGCATCAATTATAGATGAAGCAATGCAAGTTGATAATATACTATTAGCTTATACCATTGTTTTACCAGAATTATCTGCTTATCTGGAGAGTGAAGCCAACCGTTTAGGCTTGCCAATAATAGATATATTGGGTCCAATGATCAACAGTTTTTCTCAAGCATTGGATCAACAACCCCAATTAGAGGTGGGATTAAGCTATAATATTGATTATGAGATTTTTGAAAAGATTTCTTGTATTGATTTTAGCTTAAGGTGTGATGATGGCAGAAATTTAAATAAATTAAAAGAAGCAGATCTAGTCTTGGTTGGTGTTTCTAGAACCTCTAAAACTCCTTTGAGTATATATTTATCTCAGCAGAATTATAATGTGGCTACAGTTTCTTTATCTCCTGAGGTTATTCCACCTAAGGAGCTATATGAAATAGATAGTAACAAGATAATAGGCTTAACTATAGACCCACAATGCCTACAAAAAATTAGAGAGAATAGAATTAAGTTAATGGCTTTTAATCAAGGTGGAGATTATGTCAGTATGGACAGAATAAAAGAAGAGCTAACGTATGCTAAAAAGATTATGAAGAAGATAGAGGCTAGGGTCATTGATATCACCAATAAAGCTATTGAAGACATAGCTGATGAGATTTTAAATAAAATTAAATAAAAGTTTTAATTTGAACTTATATATTTAAGTCCTAAACTTTGATGTTTGGGGCTTTTTTTCTTTATTATTATATCATATAATTCCCTTTAAAAATATTTATGTTGTACTTTTTAAATAAAAGTGTTGCACTTTTTATAAAGAATTAGTATAATAAGTATATAATAATTTAGATATATGTTGATTTTGAATTATAATTACTTATTATAAGAGGAGGATAATAGTGAGAAGAGAATTAGAACTAGAGATTGTAAAGGTGACAGAAGCAGCAGCTTTGGCAGTTAGCCCTTTGATTGGAAAGGGAGATAAAATTTTAGTTGATCAGGCGGCTGTAGATGCTATGAGAGCAGAGTTTAATAAGATGAAGATTAGAGGTAAGGTGGTAATTGGAGAAGGTAAGAAAGATAAAGCCCCGATGTTATACACAGGAGAGAAGCTAGGGCTGGGAGTAGGTTGTGAGATAGATATAGCAGTTGATCCAGTAGAAGGAACTAATTTAGTAGCTAATGATTTGCCTAATGCACTAGCAGTAGTGGCAATTGCTATAAAGGGGAAAATACTCAGTGCCCCTGATATGTATATGAAGAAGATAGCAGTTGGTCCTGAGGCTAGAGGAGTTATTAATTTAGAAGCCAGTATTACAGAGAATATCAAGGCTGTAGCTGAGGCAAAGGGTAAAAGGATCTCTGATATTAAGGTAATTATCTTAGATAGACCGCGCCATCAGGAGATGATTAAAGAGATTAGGGGAGTCGGTGCTAAAGTTAAATTGATTAATGCAGCTGATGTAGTAGCAGGAGTTGCAGTAGGGTTAGCTAATCAGGAAGGTGATTTGTTATATGGAATTGGTGGAGCACCAGAAGGAGTATTAACAGCAGCAGCCCTAAAATGTTTAGGTGGAGATACGCAAGGTCAATTAATCTTTCATAATGATAAAGAGGTTGAAGAGGCTAAGCAGTTGGGAATTACTAATATAAATCAGATATTTACCCTTGACCAGTTAGTATCAGGAGAAGAGGTTATCTTTTCAGCAACAGGAATAACCAATGGTGAATTATTAAAGGGTGTTCAACATTATCATAACTGGGTAGAGACTCATTCTATAGTAATGAATAGTTCAACTAATAAGGTTAGACATATTAAATTAGAACATAGAGTCACTAATAACATCTATTTAGAAAAAGAAGTTGCTAACTTTTAGTTGATGATTATTTGATCGATTTAATACTTTTATATAATACATAGTTCTTTCTTATAGCTAATCTATACTATCAAATTAACTAGTTCTAATTAAAGATAAAAGATAAGGCAGTTTTTTTATAAGATATTATTAGATTTCGTTCTAAATTTTAGAGCGAAATTTCTTTTTGTATATTAGTTTTGGTGAAGAGTGGATGATTATTGTTATAATCTTAAAAAGGGAAGCAATTAGATGAATTCTAATATAGATATTATAACTTTATGGGTATATAGCGACACTTTTACTTTTTAAAAAGTAGACAAAATTCTTAGGTTCCGCCTAAGGGCGGGTTACGTTTTTCCTTGATGAAAAAGTAACCAAAAAATCAAGAAGAAAATTAAACTCGCTACACAATCAACATTAATTGAAAATAAGATAGCTAAGAGTCCTACTTCAAAGATTATTTTATGAACTATTATTTTTTTAGAATACTTGCTCCGCTCAAACATTAATTTTCTTCAGTTTAAAAAGCTTTAAAATCTTTTAATTCTTAACTTTTAACTCTTAATTTTTAATTGTAAAAAGTGTCGTAATATCTCTATATTATACCACCTTTTTATTGATAGTAGAGTAAAGGTCAATCCCTTTATTATAGAGCTTTAAATTTTTTTATTCTATACATAGAAGTTAAGTTTTTTGATCTTTTATAAAATTTTAACTCTAAAAATTAAAGGAGTTTTAAAGTTTTTATTGTAATATAACATAGAATATTATAACGGAGAGGGTGGGATATGATGAAGCTCTTGGCAGTTAATGGAAGTCCAAATAGAAATGGAAATACTGCTTTTTTATTGACTAAGGCCTTAGAGGCTGCTCAAAACGAAGGTGTAGAGACGGAATTAATTCATGTTAGAGATGCCTTAAAGGAGTTAAAGGAACCTTTTTGTGTACAATGTTCAAGCCCTTGTAGTAAGGTTTGTTATAAAGGAACTTCATTAGAAGAATATTATGAATTATTAGCAGAGGCAGATGGGGTTATCTTAGGAAGTCCTGTCTATTTTGGAACAGTTACAGCTCAATTAAAAGCATTTTGGGATATGACTAGAGCTTTAAGAAGTGAAAAGTCTTTGTTCAATACAATAGGAGGTACGATCACTGTAGGTGCTTCTAGATATGGAGGACAAGAGACCACAGTTAATGCTTTACATGATATGATGATGATTCAAGGTATGATGATAGTAGGTGATGGATCTGAAGATACAGATATGGGACACCAAGGTGCTTGTAGTCAGCGTAATGCTAAAGATGATTTGGAAGGGCAGAAAAGAGCTAAAATACTGGGGCAAAGAATTGCCAGATTGATTAAATAATATAAATATAGATTCTTATTATCTAATCTTATTTTGATAGTCTAAAATTAATAGAATAAATAATATTTTTTTTGGAATAATAAGGGTTGTTAATTTAAGAACTCTAATATAATTATTATTCAATCATAGATTTTTATCAAATCATCAATAAGTATCTTAATAGAATATTTGCTAGCTAAGATTCTTCTTTTGTTAAGTCTTATTAATTTATACTTTTTTTAATTATAAAGAAGGGATTTGTGCTTTACTGTCGAAAAGTTGTAATTGCTGTCAAGTATAATTATGAGGAGTATAGGATGAAAATTTTAGTTGATGGAGATGCATGTCCAGTCAAAGAGACTATTTCTGGAGTTTCAGAAAGGTATAAGGTTAAAGTAATAATTTTTATAAGCACTGCTCACTGGACAGTTAATAGGGAAGATGTTGAATATATAACTGTTGATAGTAACTATCAAGAAGTGGATATGAAGATAGTTAATCGAGTCAAACCTGGAGATATAGTTATAACTAATGATTATGGTTTAGCTTCTTTAATTTTAGCTAAGAGAGCCTCTGCACTCTCTTTTAATGGCAGAGTCTTTACTAAAAATAAGATAAATTATCTATTAGCTAAAAGGCATTTAGCTACCAAACTAAGACGACAAGGAAAGTATATCTCAAAGCAGAGTAAATACTCTAAAGAGGATAGAGAGAGGTTTAAAGTTAATTTAATTGAATTAATAACTCAAATGGGATAGAAGAAATAGCTTTTCTGATTATCATTAGACTCTATGTTTAGTATAATCTTCATAATAAATGTAGAACTATTATTACACAGGATTCTCTATTATGGACAAGTTAGGGGAATTATGTTCAGTGCTAAGTTTAATTTATTTATGGGTTTAATATAACTATAGAATAAGTAGTTTAGAGTAACTGCTTTATCAAGTTATATGCTACATGAAATTAGAAGATATCATTTAAGCTAGAGGGTGAAAAGAGTTGAGTTTTGCTTATAGTGAGGATTTCATAGAACAGGTTCGTTTTAATAATGACATAATCGATATTATATCTGATTATACTAGATTGGAACATTCAGGAAAGAGTTATAAAGGGTTATGTCCTTTTCATGATGAAAATACTCCTTCTTTCTTTGTAAACCCTGAGCAACAGTTGTATTATTGCTTTGGTTGTGGAGCTGGAGGGGATATCTTTAACTTTATAATGGGTGTAGAAGGGATTGATTTTAGAGAAGCAGTTAAATCTTTAGCTGGTAGAGCTGGACTGAGTTTACCTGAACATAAAGCCAATCCTCAAGCTAAGAAAAGATATGATAAGAAGAAGAAATTATTGCATATACATGAATTGGCCACCCGTTTTTATAATTATCTTTTGACAAGCTCTGATATAGGAAATAAAGGCAAGGAATATTTAAATCAACGTGGTTTTGGGAAGGATATTGTTAAAGAGTTTCAGTTAGGATTTGCTCCTGACCGCTGGGAGGCTCTGTATAGATTTTTAAAGAACAAGGGATATTCTGATCAATTATTATTAGAATCTGGTTTGATTTTAGCAAGGAAAAATAACACTGGCTATTACGATCGTTTTCGTAATCGTGTTATCTTTACTATCTGCAATCACCAAGGACAAGTTATCGGATTTGGTGGTAGAATCATAGAGAATATTAATCAGCCTAAGTATTTAAATTCTCCCGATACACTGATTTTTGATAAGAGTAAAAATCTATATGGACTCAATCTTGCTAAAAAATTCATACAACAGAGTAATGAAGCGATTATAGTAGAAGGTTATACTGATGTGATTACAGCATACCAATATGGAATCAAGAATGTGGTAGCCTCTTTAGGTACTTCACTGACCAGTGAGCAAGCTAAATTATTAAAGAGATATGCTAATACAGCTTATATAGCTTATGATTCAGATACTGCGGGAGCTAAAGCTACTTTGAGGGGTCTAGATATTTTAAAAGAAGAAGGATTAGAGGTAAAAGTGATTATATTACCAAAAGATTTAGATCCTGACGAATTTATTAGAACTGAAGGAAAAGAAGGGTTTAGTCAAAGTCAAGCTCAGTCAGAAACCTTAATAGATTTTAAAATTAGTAATATTTTAAAAGGAAGAAGATTAGAGAATGTTGATGATAAGATAACAGCAGTCAAAGGCATTATACCTGTTTTAGCAAAGGTTAAAAATAAGGTTGAATTAGATGAATATTGTAAGAAAATTTCTGAAAGATTAAGAACAAGTGAAGGTGTACTAAGAAAAGAGATAGATAAATATAAATTTAAGATGAGGGCTCAGGATAGAAAGAGTAATTATAGGAATAATATAAATAACGAGACTGAATTAGCAGATGCTTTAAATGATCCTAAATTAATCAAATACTTAAAAGCTATCAAGGAGTTATTAAGTATTATCTTTAAAAACCCTAATCTTATTAACAGCTTAAAGTCTCAATTAGAAATTGATGCTTTAGCTAAAGAAGAACATAAGGAGTTATTTGCTAGAATTTTTGAATTTTATCAAGAACATAAATCTTTAGAGATTAATCAAGTTTTACAGACTATAACCAACAATAATGCTAAGAATTTATTGTTGGAGTTATCCATAAAAGACAATGATTTTTTAGATGATACTGAGAAGACTATAAGTGATTATATTGAAACAATAAAGGGGTATCAAAGAGAAATGAGAATAGAAAGGCTAAATGCAGAAATAAAGGATGCACAAAAGAATGGAGATTTTACTAGACAAATGGAACTAATGAAAGAGGTACAGTTGTTAAGAAGGGAGGGGAATTAATGTCTGTAGATAAAAGTGCAATTCAAGAGAAAGTAAGAAGTTTAATTGCTAAAGGTAAAAAAGAAGGTGAAATAAGTTATCAAGAGATAATGGATGCATTATCTGAAATAGATTTAGAGACTGATCAAATTGAAGAGATTTATGAAAGTTTCTCCTCAATGGGAATTGAGGTTAAAGATGATGATAATGATAATATAGATGAAGATGAAGATGATAGTGATGAGGTAGAGTTAGATCTAAGTATTCCAAGTGGAGTATCATTAGATGATCCAGTAAAGATGTATCTTAAGGAGATAGGAAAGGTTCCATTATTAACTGCTGATGAAGAGAAAGATTTGGCTAAAAGGATGGAAGAAGGCGAAGAATATGCTAAGCAGAGATTAGCTGCTGCTAACTTGAGATTGGTAGTAAGTATCGCTAAAAAATATGTTGGTAGAGGGATGTTATTCTTAGATTTAATCCAAGAGGGTAATCTAGGTTTGATTAAGGCTGTAGAGAAGTTTGACTATAGAAAAGGATATAAGTTCAGTACCTATGCTACTTGGTGGATTAGACAGGCTATCACTCGTTCTATTGCCGATCAAGCTAGAACAATTAGAGTTCCTGTACACATGGTAGAGACCATCAATAAATTGATTAGAGTATCTCGTCACTTAGTACAAGAGTTGGGCCGGGAGCCAACTGTAGAAGAGATTGCTAATGAGATGGACATCACTGAGGATAAGGTACGTGAGATTAAGAAGATTGCTCAAGAGCCTGTATCTTTAGAAACTCCAATTGGTGAAGAAGAGGACAGTTATTTAGGTGACTTCATTGAAGATGAGGATGCCCCAGAACCATCTGTAGCAGCATCATTTATGTTATTGCAAGAGCAATTAGATGGTGTTTTAGATACTTTAACAGATCGTGAAAAGAGGGTCTTGGAATTGAGATTTGGTATTGAGGATGGACGTTCTCGTACTCTAGAGGAAGTAGGAAAGGAATTTGGGGTTACTAGAGAGAGAATTAGACAAATTGAAGCTAAAGCCTTAAGAAAGCTAAGACACCCAAGTAGAAGTAAAAAACTTAAAGATTATTTAACATAGATAGAGAATAAAAGATATAATTAGATATTAGTCAATAAATATAGATTATTAGGTCTATTTACTTTAAATGGAAGTTGAACTTTGGATACCTTTGATATATAATTCTAATTGTTGATGTTCCCCGATAGCTCAGTTGGTAGAGCAGATGGCTGTTAACCATCGAGTCGCAGGTTCGAGTCCTGCTCGGGGAGCCATTGTTTTTTTACAAGAGTTTACATATATTAGAATTAAAAATTATTAAGTCTTAAAAGTTTTTGCCTTTATTATCAATATATTGATTAATAGGTGATAAATTAGGTGGCTAAGTTTTTAAGATATATAATAATTTAAAAACTCTTACCTTACTACATTTGTAGTAAGGTTTTTTAATAATTATAGTAAACTTTAGGTAGAATAAAGAATATATTACATACAAGGAGTAAATTATGAGACTATCACCGAGGTTAGCTAAAATAGTAGATTTATTACTCTTACCAGCTAGAGTAATTGATGTAGGGACTGATCATGCTTATTTAGCAATTCATATAGCAGAGACTACAACCTCTGCTAAGATCATAGCAAGTGATTATAATAAACAGCCTTGTGAGGCAGCTTTAAATCATGTTCAGCAGGCTGGAGTTGAAGATAGAGTTGAGGTTAGGCAGGGATCAGGATTATCGGTTTTAAGCAAAGATGAGGTTGATCAAGTTGTAATTGCGGGAATGGGTAGTAGAACTATTATCGATATTTTAAAGGATGATTATGATTTGGCTCAGAGTCTAGAGAGATTGGTCTTACAACCGATGGCTGGTTCATCATCTTTACGGAAATGGCTGGTAGGGAATAATTTCAAAATTGTTGATGAAGCTTTAGTTAAAGAGGAGGATAAGCTTTATCAGATTATTGTAGCTCAGCCAGGCAAGATGGAAGTAAATGATGATTTTATCTTAGAGATAGGCCCTCTTTTGCTCAAGAAGAATGATAATTTATTAGAAGATTATTTCAATAAATTGAAGGATGAATGGGAAAAGGTAATCAATAAGATTGGTGAAAGTTCTCCAGATAATCAAAAAATTAAAATTTTAAAGAGGAAAATTAAAAGATTAGAAGAAATAGAGTTAAAGAGGGAGAGGTAAGCTAATTAATAGATTTTTATTAGGGAGGCTATAGGATGGCTGTGAAACTACAACAAGTGACTAATTTAATAAATGATTTAGCACCTAAGCACTTAGCCTATGATTGGGATAATATAGGGTTACAGCTTGGTGATTATAACCAAGATGTAGGTAGAGTTTTGGTTACTTTAGATGTAACAGATGAGGTAATAGAAGAGGCTATAAGCTCTGATGTAGACTTAATTATTGCTCATCATCCTGTAATCTTTAAAGGAATCTCTAATATTAGATTCAATACTCCTTTAGGTAAGATGATTCAAAAAGCAATTAAGCATGATATTGCTTTTTATGTAGCTCATACAAATTATGATATAGCTCAAGGGGGACTAAATGATTTATTAGCTAAGAAATTAGGTCTAGTAGATACAGAGATTTTAAAGGTTACTCAAGCAGAAGGATTGAAGAAGGTGGTCGTTTTTGTACCAAAGGAATCTGTATCTAAGGTCAAGGAAGCTATGGCAAAAGCAGGAGCAGGTTGGATTGGTAATTACAGTGACTGCTTTTTTGAGCAAAAAGGTACTGGTAGTTTTAGACCCCTAGCAGGTACTAGTCCTTATACAGGTACTAAAGGAGAGTTGAGTGAGGTTACAGAGTATCGCTTAGAGACTATTGTACAAAGTAAGATTTTAAATAGAGTTATTAATAAGATGATTAAGGCTCATCCTTATGAAGAGGTTGCCTATGATATCTATCCTGTCGATAATAGAGGGGAAGCTTTTGGGATAGGTAGAGTTGGGTATTTAAAGGAGAGTACTTCTTTGAAAGAATATATTCAAGTGGTTAAACAGACTTTAGATATAGCTAGTCTTAAGGTTGTAGGAGAAGATAATACTGAGATTAAAAAGGTTGCTATCTGTAGTGGTAGTGGGGCTGATTTTATTAAAACTGCTTCTTTTAAAGGAGCAGATTTATTGGTAACTGGAGATGTTAAATATCATGATGCTCAGTTAGTATTAGAAGAAGGATTAACATTGATAGATGCTGGTCATTATGAAACTGAACAGATTATGAGAGATGCTGTAGTATCATATTTAATAGAAGAGGTTAATAAGAATAATTTAGATGTAGAAATTTTAAAATCACAAATTAATACTAACCCTGTTAGAATAGTTTAAGAGTAGGTCGTTTTAGCGACCTACTTTTTTCTATATCTAAAAGTATATTTTTAGATTGAGATTGATCTTTATTATAAATTGGGAGGGATAAGAATGGCTACTTTAGAGCTGTTATATCAATTAGAAAAGTTAAATCAAGAGAATAAAGGATTAAAGAAGAGTTTAGAGGAAGAATCTATTGTTGAAGAGATTGATCTCTTAAAAGGGGCTGTGCTTAGGATAGAGAGAGATTGGAATCAGCATAATAAGGAATTGGAAGATTTAAAGCATCAGATTAAAGAAGAAGAGTTCAAGGATGCTCGTTTAGTGAGAAAAGAGAAAGATTATAAAGAACAACTTTATAGTGGTGCCACCTCTAATCCTAAAGAGTTGCAGAAGCTTCAGGAGAAATTAGATACTACATTAGAGACTAAAGAAGAGCTAGAGGATAAGTTATTAGAGCTAATGCTAGAATTAGAAGCAAAAGAAGATGAACTAGTTTCTTTACAAGAAGATTTAGAGAGTAAGCAAGAAAAGTTACTAAAGCTAGAGAAAGATTATCAACAAGGTACTACTAAAGTAAATCAAGAGTTAGATAGAGTAAATTCAGCTAAAGAAGAGATATTTGATAAGTTAGAGGATGAGGTGGTTTCAGAATATGAAGATTTATATCGTAGAAAGAGAGGAAGAGTAGTGGTAGAGGTGGCTGATGATGGCTATTGTATGGGGTGTAGAATGTTATTGCCAGTCAATCTAGTAGAAGAGGTAAAGTCTAGTGAGGAGATAGTCTATTGTGAAAACTGTGGCAGAATACTTTATTGGTCAGAATGATTTTTACTTTAGTGTATAGTTGATAGTCAAGGTCTTGAAAAACGAAAAGAATTATTGTTTGAATGGAGCAAAAATTGGGATGGAATTTAAAGTGCAAATAAGTCTTAACTAGAAAGATAATAATTTGTCAATTTTTACTATTTTGATTGTGAAGTGAATGGGCTACTTTTGCCACGAAGAGTTTTTAAAAAATCGTAGGTTTCTTTACCTTTGGGGCAATGCTAAAAGTAAACCGCCCTTAGGCCAAACCTAAGAATTTTTGTCTACTTTTTAAAAAGTAATAGTGTCGCAATATACCCAGTAAGCTCTATTTCAAAATCAAAAAATCATCATTTGTAAAAAAATGTATTCATAAAACTATTGACTTCATAGAGACTAAATGATATTATATAACTTGTCGCTAAGGAGATGAAAAATAATTCTTCTTATTGACAATCTTAATTAAAGATGTTATAATCTAAAACGATAATTAAATAAGTAGACTGGATGATCGCAAGTATGGTAAAATGGGCTATACTTGAGGAAAGTCCGGGCTCCATAGAGCAGGATGCTGGTTAACGGCCAGCCGGAGTAATTCGAGGGAAAGTGCCACAGAGAGCAAACCGCCGATGGCCTTTAAGGCACAGGTAAGGGTGAAAGGGTGCGGTAAGAGCGCACCGGGGTTCTGGTGACAGAGTCCGCATGGTAAACCCCATCCGGAGCAAGACCAAGTAGGGAAAGGTTAAGAGTAGCTCGCTCATCTTTCCGGGTTAGGTCGCTTGAGGTGGCAGGCAACTGTCATCCTAGATGGATGTTCATCACCCGTGAGGGTACAGAACCCGGCTTACAGGTCTACTTATTTGTTAAATATTATCTAAAAACCTCCGCTATCTAGCGGAGGTTTTGTTATATATTAAAATTAATTTGGTACATAGAATTAAAGATTTAAGAGTAATGATAATATAATAGAGAGATATTCAGATACTTTTAGTAATCTGGAATCAGTGTTTATAACTGATTCCTGATTCCCGACACGAAAGTATCCCAATATCCTCATTAAGCAATAAAATTCATGTTGTTAATTGCTAGAATATATTAAATTATATCTGATAAAATTAAAGTATAAGTTAATATTTGTACTAGTCAGCCTTTGATTATATAATTGAAACAATAAGTTATTATTTAATATCATTCCTATGGCAGAGGTGGATTCTGAAGGAAAGCTTGTCCCTTTGGCTAAGATTCGAGGAGAGAAACGCTGTATTAAATATATACTCGATACCTTTAAAGAGAGAGCAGGGCTATTAGAAGAAAAGTTAATTGGAATTGGGCATACTGATAATAGTGAACTTGCTAATAAATTAGCAACTAAGCTTAAGCAAGAGTATAAGGTTAAAGATATTATTATTACAGATATTGGAGCTGCTGTAGGAAGTCATGCAGGACCAGGAACTGTAGCTTTGTTTTTTCAATAATTGTATGTATGGAATTATTTTAGTTTTTTAATAACTTATTTTAGGAGTCTAATATTAAAGGTATTGGGTTCCCGATAGTTTTTAGTCTCTGAAGTTCAAGCCCCAATACCTAAGTAATTGGTTTTAGAGGGGTTATCTCTTTTTTCCATAAATATGTTGGAGTTTATCTTGGAGATCTGTTAAGAAATCTAAGGAGTAGGCATTGGGATCAGCTAGTATCAATAAGATTAAAATTAAAAATAATGTAAAAGGGTTATAATTACTTGTCTTATTATCATCAACGGGCTCTTGTGAAGAGTCATCATTATTCTTCAATTTGAACATAATGGAACCTCCTTATAATTAATTTATTATATATTATGTTGTAAATCTTTTTTATGTTAACATAGATTGGAAAAAGGGCCTTAGCCTGTATTTGATCTTTAAAAAATTGCTATAGATTAGGAGTGAAAGTAGTGAGTAGATTAGGATTTTTAGGACCACAGGGAAGTTTTACAGAAGTAGCAGCTAGGGAATATGAGCATCAAGTAGGAGAGTTTATCCCTTATAATGATATTAAGAGTTTGGTATTGGGCGTTGTCAATGATGATATTGACAGGGCAGTTGTTCCTATTGAGAATTCGATACAGGGTGGAGTGACTTTGACTTTAGATTTATTGGCAGAGTTTGAGCTGAATATTGTTGGTGAGGTAGTTGTGGTTATTGAGCAGAGTTTAGTAGCGAAGAAGAAGATGGATTTAGCTGAGATTAGACATGTTATCTCACATCCTCAGGCTTTGGCACAATGCCGTGCTTTTTTGGAAGAAAATTTAATTAATTATGAAACTCATATCAGTAATAGCACTTCTGAAGCAATCCAACAGCTTACAACTTTGGATGAGAGTTGGGTAGCTATTGGAAATAGTAGAGCAGTTGATCATTATGATTTAGAGGTTTTGGCTCAAGGGATACAGGATAATCGTGATAATTGTACCAGGTTTGTAGTCTTGTCTAAGCAAGAAGGGGTAAAGAGCCAGAATGATAAGACTTCAATTATCTGTTCAGTGGTAGAAGATCATCCAGGATTCTTATATGATATCTTACATGAATTTGCTATTAGAGGAATCAACTTGACTAAGATAGAGTCTAGACCTGCTAAGAGAATGTTAGGCGAGTATATCTTTTTTATAGACTTTGAAGGTCATTATCTTGATAGTAGGGTTAAGGAGGCTTTAGAGTTAGTACGGTATAAGAGCTCTTGGTACAAGCTCTTAGGCTCATATAAGAAGGCAGTTAATAATGTAAAGTTGTAATTGCTATAGCGGAAAGTAATAATGAAGAGATATTTATAAAGGGGTTAGTAAAGTAGTAGACTATATGTATGTGAATTCAAAATGAAACCTAATGGGGATATTGGGACACTTTTTTATTAGATAGTTAGGGGTTGGGTGGTTAGGTAGTTGAGTTTTCCTAACCCCTACCCACCTACCTCCTAAATGTCGCTTTTTTTATATAACGTCATGGTTAAATTTTATTCTAGATTCACGAGAATACTAAGAGTATCTAAAGTCAAATTGAAAAGTTAAGAAATTTATGTTAGAATAGTTAGGTGAATTGTATTTATCGATAAGGAGGTATTAAAATGGCTGGACATTCTAAGTGGGCCAATATTAAACATAAGAAAGCGAAAGAGGATAAAGCAAGGGGTAAGTTGTTCTCAAAGTTAGTTAAGAAGATTACCGTTGCTGCTAGAAATGGTGGTGGTGATCTCGAAACTAATAATGATTTAGCTTTAGCTGTTCAAAAGGCTAAGGATGCTAATATGCCTAAAGATAATATTGAACGAGCTATTAAAAGAGGAACTGGTGATTTAGAAGGGGTCAATTATGAAGAGTTCGTATATGAGGGTTATGCTCCAGCTGGAGTTGCTTTATATATGGAAATCATGACAGATAACCGTAATCGTGCAGCTTCTGATGTAAGACATGTTCTATCTAAGAATGGTGGAAATTTAGGAGAGAGTGGTTGTGTAGCTTGGATGTTTGAAAGAAAGGGTCAATTAATCATCGATCGTAGTGAAAATGAGATTGATGAAGATGAGATTATGATGGCTGCTTTAGAATCTGGGGCAGAGGATATTACTATCGAAGCAGATAGTGTAGAGATCATAACTGACCCATCAGATTTAAAAGAGGTTAGAACTGCTATGGAAGAAGCAGGATATAAGTTTGATTCTGGAGATATAGCAATGGTTCCAGAGAATGTAATTGATATAACTGATCCTAATGATGCTAAGAAGGTATTGAGGTTAATTGATGCTTTAGAAGATCAAGATGATATACAAGAAGTATATGCTAACTTTAATATTCCTGATGATGTAATGACAGAAATTGAAGATGAATTATAATTTTTTAACACTTAAGTACAAGATGTGCTTAAGTGTTTTTTTTATTAAGGAAATTATGCTTTTTTAGAGGTTGTGGATAACTTTTCTTTTGTTTTTAGAGTGAAAAAATTATTGTTTGAACGAAGTAAGAATTGAACAAGAATTTAGAGTTAAATCAAGTCTTGATTAGAGAAACTGATTATTGATAATAATTACTATTATGATTGCGTAGTGAGTGGGCTGGTTGTGCCACGAAGAGTTTTTGTTTTTTAAAACTCGTAGGTATATTTTTCTCTAGACTGGATTTATCACGAAGGGTTTTCGTATTTTAAAACCCGTAGGTTTGGTTACTTTTGGGGCAATGTCGCCCTGAGGAATGTTCTTCTCCGAGGAAGTAATCTTGGGGTGCAAAAGTAACACGAGACGCCCTGAAAGAAGTACCCTTGGGGTGAAAAGCTGATAAGCTTTCTCGTAATAGTTTTTAATCTTAGTTAATATGGTTTAGTAATTACTTTTTAGAATGAAAATTAAATTTTGAATTATAGAAGAGTGGGTGTAGCCCAATTTGTTCTTAACCTTATTTCGTTGTGAGAGTTTAGAGGTGGCAGAATATATGAAAAACACAAATAATATTTATAAATTAAGCATAGCTATTATTTTTTTAGCTAGTCTATTGACTGGATTAATCCTATTTTTTGATTTTTATTTTGGATATTTCAGATATAATGAGTTAAGGTTAATCGATTGGATCGTTATTATATCGGGGATCTTATCAACCCTGACTTCAATTTATGGTATTATAAGATTAGTGATTAATGAAAAGAATAAGGGAGAAATTACTTTTGAGTTGCAGACTTTAGTGGATAAAAGACAGAAGTTATTACTAATATTATTAGTAATAATAACATTAACAGAATTTATTCTTTCTATGATTATTCCAAGCATTATCTTGTTTATAGTAGGACTAATGTTAGGAAGTCAGACTTTATCACGTATAGTCCATCAGTCTGTAAAGCAAGGGATTACTGATAGTGGTATCATTATTTCTGGAGTGAATTTGAAATTTAAAAGTATAGCATCTTATCGATGGTCAGAAGACAATGAGTTTATTGAGTTTAAGACAAAGGGAAGTTTATTAGGGATGGAGTTTAATAATAAGTTTAAATATACTTTTAATAATGAAGATAAAAAAGAGATTGATGGTTTCTTAAATAGACATCTAAAAAAGAGTTAAGAAGTTCATTAAAAATAAATATCAAGAATATTTAAGGAGGAAGAAAAAATGGAGATATATCAAGTAGATGCGTTTACAGCTAAAGCTTTTAAAGGTAATCCAGCAGCTGTCTGCTTATTATCAAAATTAAAAGAAGATAGTTGGATGCAGAATGTAGCAGCTGAAATGAACTTATCAGAGACAGCATTTTTGTATAAAGAAGGTGATGGTTATAATTTACGTTGGTTTACTCCAGAACATGAAGAAGAGCTATGTGGTCATGCTACTCTTGCTAGTGCATATGTGTTATGGGAGACTAAAAGGGTAAAAGAGGATAAGGAGATAAATTTTTATACAAGAAGTGGTTTACTAACAGCAAGAAAGAATGGTGAGTGGATAGAACTGAATTTTCCAGCTGAGCCAGAGAAGAAAGCTGAAGCATCTAATATAATTATTAATTCTTTAGGAGTAGAGCCTAAATATGTTGGGAGAAATCGCCTTGATTATTTAATAGAGGTTGAATCTGAAGAGCTTCTTAGAGGGATTAGTCCTGATTTTAAAGCATTAAAAGATCTTAAAGCTAGAGGTGTTATTGTAACTAGCAAATCTGATTCTAAAGAGTATGATTTTATTTCAAGATTCTTTGCCCCAGGAGTTGGAGTAAATGAAGATCCAGTTACTGGTTCTGCACATTGCTGTTTGGGTCCTTTTTGGCAAGAGAGGTTGAATAAGGATGAATTCTTAGCTTATCAAGCCTCAAAACGTGGAGGAGTTATCAAGGTTAGGGTAGAGCAAGATAGAGTTTATTTAGGTGGGCAAGCTGTAATGATATTAAAAGGGAGTTTACTGAAATAATTATAGCTATAGGAGGCGATTAAATGGCTGAGTTAAAAGCGGTTATCTTTGATATGGATGGAGTTATTATTGATAGTGAGCCAATATATTTTGAAATAGAAAGAGATTTATTTGATGAACTAGGCTTGGATATCTCCCAAAGAGAGCATGAGTCATTTGTGGGAATGACGATGGAAGGATTGTGGGAGAGGGTGACAGCTAAATATCAGTTAGAAGAGACGATTCAAGATTTAACAAGGTTACATAAGGATAGTGCCTTTCAATACATGTCAGAAGCTAAAGAGTTACCTATAGTAGAATATATCAAAGAGTTGCTAGAAAAGCTAAAAAGTAGAAAGATAAAGATAGCAGTAGCTTCTTCATCTCCTAAGAATTTAATTGAGATTATTCTCACTAAGCTCAATCTACATGATTTCTTTGATTTGATTATTAGTGGAGAAGAAGTTGAGAAAGGTAAACCTGCCCCTGATATCTTTACAGAAGCATCTAGAAGATTGAATATTAACCCTAATAGTTGTGTTGTGATCGAAGATTCAACTAATGGTGTAAAGGCTGCCAAAGCTGCTATGATGAAATGTATTGGTTTTCAGAATATCAATTCAGGAAATCAAGATTTGTCAACAGCAGATATTATTGTTGATTCAATTGGAGAGATAGATGCTAAATTATTGAAAAACTTATTCTAATTAAAGTTGTTAAATATTATAACTACTTAATCAGCAACAAAACTTGATTTACTTGCTTTACTAATTATAATCAAATCCTTCTTTGGAGATAATAACTTTAGCACTGTAATACTAAAGGAGGATTTGATTTGAAGCACCTAAACAAGTTGATGATAATTCCTATTATAATTGGGATGATTGCAGGTCTAACTTATCTAATTTTAGATACAACTATAAATATTAAAAAATCTGAAAAAAATAGAGAAGAACTAGTGGAGGAGGACTTTTATCAACAGCAAGAGGATGTTGCTAAGGTTTCAGAGGTGGAAGAGGAGGTTGGAAGAAATCTGACTATCTTAGAGCTGGTCAAAAAAGAAGAGAAGAGGATAAATCAGAAGTTACAGACAGCTACTAATATTAAGTTAAGTGAAGGGCTTAAATATCTTTTAGAGAGATTGAATCATCCTTCTAAAGATACCAAGCAAGAGAACCAATTGCTAGAATCAATTTTAGAGGTTGCTAAGGAGAAGATGGAGGATAAGAAGACTGAGATAAAATCAGATGAGATAATCATTGAAATCAATGAAGAAGATCTTGTGAAGAATCAGCAGAAAAGATCAGCTAAAGAAGAAGAGACTAAGATGGGAGATTCAACATCAGATACATATGACTTCTTCTCTTGGTTAAATGAAGATAGTGATAATCAGTCTATTTTAGATGGTATAAATGAGGATAGTTCAGAGCTGGATGAAGATAAAGAGAGAATAGATAATAATCAAGCTTTAAATGAAGACGATACAGACAATGAGAATAAAGAGCAGGAATTGAAGAAACCAGGTGATGATAGTTTAGAATCAGAGATTCAAGAGAATAATAGTGAAGATAAAGAACAGTTAGAGATAAAGAATAAGTTGTTTTTAGGTGTCAAGGATGGATATGTAGCAATTTATAAAGGGGATAGTTTAGAAGCTAAAGAGTTAGTTGAATTAAGAAAGGATATTCCAGTCAAGAAGCTATCGGAAAAGGATAAGAAGGAATTGCTTAAAGGGATAGAGGTGGCAAATCAAGAAGAGCTACTAACTGTTTTAGAGGGTTTAGTTAGTATTATAAATGAATAAGTAAATATATATAATTTGATTTAAATGTGTCTTCATATAGAGATAATAGAATAATTTTGGTATTAGATATATCTTCTAACTACCAAAGTGAAAGTATTTCAGTATTACTGTTAATTTAAATTTATACTATTAACCCCATATCAAATTTTAATATATTAGATAGTTTCAAAAAAGAAAAATATCCATTATAAGCAGTCATTACTAGGCTGTTTTTTTCTTTTTAAACAGGATTTTAGTAAAAGTTATTGAAATTAAAGGGTTAGGGAGGGGAATGTATGATAGCTTATTTACAGGGAAAATTAATCAGAAATAATATAGAATACATAGTTATTCAAGTAAGTGGAATAGGATATAAGGTTTATATTCCAAGTAGCCTACAGCAGAGTCTACCACAGATAGGTGGAGAGGTTGAACTACATACCTATCACTATGTACGTGAAGATAATATATCGCTATATGGTTTTAATAATGTAGAGACTCTAGAGCTTTTTGAGCAGTTACTAGATGTCTCAAAGATAGGACCAAAGGTTGCTTTAAGTATTTTATCTACTATGCCAGCTAGAGAGTTTAAGCTGGCTATCGTTAATAATCAGATAAATACTTTAAAAGAGATTAAGGGTATTGGTAATAAAACTGCTAAGAGATTGATTTTAGAGTTGCAAGAGAAGATAGACCTTGATAATATATTAGATAATGACTCTATAGATGTGGTTAGCGGTGATAGTAGAATGGAAGATGCTGTTCAGGCATTAATCAGCTTAGGCTACAAGCAAGGTGATGCTACTAAAGCAGTAGCTAAGGTAATTAGAGAGGACAAAGAGATGGTTGTAGAAGATATTATCAAGAATGCTCTACTTCATTTGAGCTAGGGTAGGAGGAAGAGAAGATGAGAGATAGATTTGTATCAGCAACTAAGAAGCAAGAGGATATAGACTTTAATTTACGCCCTAATAAGTTCGACAATTATATCGGACAAGAGGAGATAAAGAAGAATCTGAAGATATTTATTCAAGCAGCTTTAGAGCGGGGAGATTCTTTAGATCATGTTCTATTATATGGACCTCCAGGTTTAGGAAAGACTACATTAGCAAATATTATTGCTAATGAGATGGGGGCTGATATTAAGACAACTTCAGGTCCAGCTATCGAAAAACCTGGCGATTTAGCAGCTGTTTTAACCAAGTTACAACCAAATGATATTCTCTTTATAGATGAGATTCACCGTTTAAATCGGGTGATAGAAGAGACCTTATATCCTGCAATGGAGGATTTTGCTTTGGATATTGTAATTGGTACAGGTCCTCAAGCCCGTTCTATTCGTTTGGATTTACCACCCTTTACCTTAATTGGTGCTACTACTAAGGCAGGAAGCTTGACTTCACCATTACGTGATAGATTTGGAGTGATTAATCGGCTACAGTTCTATACTGAGGATGAATTGACCCAGATTATTTTAAGAGCTGCTAAGGTCTTACAGGTAGGAATTGAGAAGGCTGGAGCTAAGCAGATTGCTTTACGTTCTAGAGGCACACCCAGAATTGCCAATCGTTTTTTGAAAAGGGTTAGAGATTTTGCTCAGATTGAGGGTGATGGGATTATCACTGAAGAGATTGCTCATGATGCCTTAGATAGGTTGAATGTCGATAAATTAGGTCTAGATAGAGTCGATAGAAAGATGCTGAAGATGATTATCGAGAAATTTAAAGGTGGACCAGTGGGCTTAGGAACCTTAGCTGCTGCTATCAATGAAGAACGGGAGACCATTGAAGATGTTTACGAGCCTTATTTATTACAGATTGGATACTTAAACAGGACACCACGGGGAAGAAAGGTAACAGATTTAGCTTATAAGCATTTTAATCTCGAGGTGGGAAGTTAGATGAAAGATTTATTTGGTGGACAGATTATCTTGATAGGGGTGCTTTTGATTATTGTAGGAATACTTATTAAATCAGGTCTTCCAATTGGGCGTTTACCAGGGGATATCTATATTAAGAAGGAGAACTTTAGCTTTTATTTTCCACTAACAACAGGGGTATTGGTCAGTTTAGTATTGTCATTGCTTCTGAAATTGTTTAGATGATTTGTGCTTAGAGAGGTAAAGCTAGACCTTTTATATAAGTGTGAGTGATTAGTGACTGTGTGAGCAAACTTCAGTGCCAAACAACTCACTCACACATTTATTAAAATGTTCTAATATCATGAATTTTTATTATCACAATATTTATTATTTAAAACTGACTATTCGTCATCTGTTACTTATCACTAAATCAGAGAGGCAGGATAAAATGAAAATAAAATTAAATCTATTAGTCGTCTTAGTCTTATTGTTTGCAATGACATCTATTAGTAATGCAAGTATTGACACAGTAAAAGTAGGGATATTAGATGATGTTGGAGCAGCATTAATTGGAGCAGATAATGGAGTTAAGGTGGTATTAAATGATGGGGTGGAGTTTAATTTGATCTCATCAGATAGGTTTAATATTAAGAAGAATAATGATTTAATCTATTTTGGGAAGAATATCTTCCAAGAGGATAAGGTATTAGTATATCCTGTTGGCTCTAACAGTTTAATCAGTGTTAATGGTAGAAAGTATAGAGGTTATTTAGAAATTTTAAATCATACCAAAGGTTTAACAGTGGTTAATCATCTAGGTTTTGATTATTATCTAGCCAGTGTAGTAGGTAGTGAAATTAGTGCTAAGTGGCCGATGGAGTCTTTAAAGGCTCAAGCAATTGTAGCTAGAACCTATGCCTTAAGGAATATGAAATCCCATGCAAGTAAAGGATATAATTTATCAGCGACTGTTAGATCTCAAGCCTATAAAGGTTATAGCTTTGAACATCCCAGAACATTAACAGCAGTACAGAAGACCCATAATGAGGTGGCTACTTATCAAGGTCAGTTGATTGCAGCTGTCTATCATTCCACAGCAGGAGGACAGACAGCTAAAGGTGCAACTATCTGGAGTAGTGATACCCCCTATCTACAAAGTGTCAGTTCACCTGATAATATCTCCCCCCATTATAGTTGGCAGAAGGAATATTCTAAAGGTGAGATAGAGAAGATATTAGTAGCCAAGGGAGTTTCTCTTACTGGACTAAAAAAGATAGCTTTAGAAGATGTAGGACCTTCAGGAAGAGCTAGCTTTATTAGAATTTTTGATAGCAATGATAGAATTTATGATGTTGATAGTTCTACCTTTAGATTCTGGCTAGGCTTGAAGAGTACTCGTTTTATTATTAATAGAAATAACTCCTTAAGGTTAAGCAATTTAGATAATAGCTTCACCTTTGACTTAGCAACTTTAGGAGTAGAGGATAGTTTTACAACAACAGAAGATGATAGATATCAATTTATTGGACATGGCTGGGGCCATGGAGTAGGGATGAGCCAATGGGGAGCATATCAGATGGCTGAAAATGGATATGCTTATCAAGAGATATTGAAGCATTATTACCAAGGGATAGATATTGTTAAGTGGTAACTTTATTTTAGAATTAATTTTAAGTATAGCCATATGAATTTAGAATATGATTTAATTCTGTTCCACCCAACTCCTAACTATTTAATAAAAAAGTGTCACAATATCCCCTATAGTATTTCATTTTAAGTTCATATATAAATATATTAATATAATTTAAAGAGGTTGGAGGAATATTAGATGAAGGTTAAAGATTTTGACTTTGAACTACCAGAAGAACTAATTGCTCAAGAGCCGATGGAACCAAGGGATGAATCAAGGTTAATGGTTATCAATCGTGCCAAGGAGCAGATAGAGGGAAAGATATTTAAAGAGATTATAGATTATTTTGAGCCAGGAGATACTTTGGTGAGAAATAATACTAAAGTAATTCCAGCTCGTTTATTTGGGCATAAAGAGACAGGAGCTAGGGTAGAGGTTTTATTATTAACTCAAGTTGAATTAGGAGAATGGGAAGCTCTAGTCCGCCCAGGGCGTAAGTTAAAGCTTGGGACTAGAGTTATTTTTGGTAATGGAGAGTTAGTTGGTGAGATTAAGGATAGAACAGACTTTGGTGGACGGGTGATCAAATTTGAATATGAAGGGACCTTTGAAGCAGTGTTAGATAAACTAGGGGAGATGCCTTTGCCACCATACATAACTAAGGAGTTAGATAAGAGTGACAAGTATCAGACTGTCTATGCTAAAAAACAGGGAGCTGCTGCTGCTCCAACGGCAGGATTGCATTTTACTGATGAGCTTTTAGCTAAGATAGAAGATAAAGGTGTTAATATTGTAGATATCACCTTGCATGTTGGCTTAGGTACCTTTAGACCGGTCAGTGTTGATACTATAGAAGAGCATGATATGCACTCTGAATACTATGAGGTCTCAGAAGAGACTGCTAAGATAATCAATGATACTAAAGAGAGAGGAAATAGAGTTTTTTCTGTAGGAACAACCTCTACTAGAACTTTGGAGAGTGTAGCTACTGAAAATGGTAAAATTAGAGCAGCTAAAGGCTGGACTGATATCTTTATTTATCCAGGTTATGAGTTTAAAGCAGTAGATGCTTTAATAACCAACTTTCATTTACCCCAATCTACTTTAGTAATGCTAGTCAGTGCCTTTGCAGGTCAAGAGTTGACAATGAAGGCCTATCAGCAGGCAGTTGAGCAAAAGTATAGATTCTATAGTTTTGGTGATGGGATGTTGATTTTATAGTTGACAGTGTACGGTGTACAGTTGACAGTTAAGTTTTTAAAACCGAAAAAAATTATTGTTTGAGCGAAGCAAGAATTGAGCTAATATTTATAGTTTAATAAAATCTTAATTAAAGAATTTAAAACAATGATAATAATCAATATTTTGATTGCGTAGCGAGTTTTAATTTTTTTCTAGACCTTTTGGTTACTTTTAGGGCAATGCTAAAAGTAACACGAGACGCCCTGAAAGAAGTACCCTTGGGGTGAAAAGCTGATAAGCTTTCTCGTAATAGTTTTTAATTAACCTAATTAAAGGTTTACTTTTAAAAGTAAAGATTATTGCATTATTTATTTAAATATAGGAGGAAATAAGATGTCTTTTAAATATACATTAAAGAAAAAATGCAAGGATACTAAAGCAAGACTAGGAGAGTTATCTACTCCCCATGGCAAGATTGAAACACCTATCTTTATGCCAGTAGGGACTAAAGCTACTGTTAAGACGATGACTCCAGAGGAATTAAAGGAGATTAATTCTCAAATTATTTTAAGTAATACATATCATCTATATTTAAGGCCAGGTCATGATTTGATAGCAGAGGCTGGTGGATTACATAAATTTATGAATTGGGATAGACCAATTTTGACAGATAGTGGAGGATTTCAAGTCTTTAGCTTAAGTGATATGAATAATATTACTGAAGAAGGAGTAGAGTTTAAGTCCCATATCGATGGTTCTAAACATTTTATCAGCCCTGAAAAGTCTATTGAGATTCAGACAGCTTTAGGAGCAGATATTATGATGGCCTTTGATGAATGTCCACCCTATCCTGCTGATAGAGATTATGTGAAGAAGTCTTTAGAGATGACCACTCGCTGGTTGGAACGTTGTATTGAAGCTAAGACTCGTGATGATCAAGCTTTATTTGGGATTATGCAAGGTGGGATGTATAAGGACTTAAGAGAAGAGAGTGCTAAACAGATTGTCGAGTTTGACTTACCTGGTTATGCTATCGGTGGTTTAAGTGTAGGTGAGCCTAAGGAGTTGATGATTGAGGTGCTAGATTATGCTCCTGACTTCTTACCTGAAAATAAGCCACGCTATTTGATGGGAGTAGGAACTCCTTTTGATCTATTTGAAGGTGTAATGAGAGGGATAGATATGTTTGATTGTGTATTCCCAACTAGAGTTGCTAGAAATGGGATGGTCTTTACTAGTGAAGGAAGAGTAACTGTACGTAATGCAACTTATGAAAGGGACTTTAGTCCATTAGATCAAAACTGTGATTGTTATGTATGTCAGAACTATACTCGTGCTTATATTAGGCACTTAATCAAGCAGAATGAAATCTTAGGTGTAAGATTGACCACTTATCATAATTTACACTTCTTATTGGATATGATGGAGAATATCAGAAAAGCTATTGCAGAGGATAGATTCTTAGAGTATCGTACTGAATTTTATGAGAAATATGGGTTAAAAGTTTAAATTGGTAAATATAGACATTATATTTTGGAATGGAGCTTAAAAGTGGGTTATAGAAGGATATTCAGACACTTTCGTGTCATGAATCAGGAACCTGGAATCAGTATGTTTTACAGATTCCTGATAACCGATTCCAGATTCCTAAGGTGTTGCTTTATATCCATAAAGTTTTATTGTAGATTTAAAGTCTAAAGGTTAAGGACTATAATTTTTATTTAAGATTATTTGCTGGTTACTAGTTACATTTTTTGATATATTGCTTAAAAAAAGATATTTCTCATAAAAGGGTTTTAACCTTGTAATCTTGAATATAAAATAAAGAAAATAAAAATATTTTGGTAGTTGATGGGGTTATATTAAATTAGATTATATAGTCCTTGGATACTTAAGGAGGAGTTTAGATGCAGATTTTAGGTGGTCTATTACCCTTTGTGGTAATGACAGTTCTTTTTTGGTTTTTATTTATCAAACCACAGAAGAAGAGGCAACAAGAACGTCAAGAGATGTTAGATAGTTTAGAGATAGGGGCTAAGATAGTTACTATTGGTGGAATTAAAGGTGAGATTACTGAAATTAAAGATGATGAGTTAGGTGTAAAGATTGCTTCAGAAGTAGAGATTAAGGTCAGCAGGATGGCAGTTGGTAGAATAGAAGATTAAGTGAAGATAGAGAATAAGATAGGAGGAGCATGATGTTAGCTATTAAAGATGAGATTAAGGAACTGATTGAGTCTGTGCTCATAGCCGGGGTTTTAGCATTCTTTATTATAACTTTTGTAGCACAATCCTTTGTAGTTCATGGACATTCTATGGATCCTACTTTGGCAGATGGTGAGAGATTATTTGTTAATAAGTTTATTTATAGATTTGAACCTCCTCAAAGAGGTGATATAATTGTCTTGAAGCCTAAAGGAGATCCTAAAAGAAAGTATATTAAAAGAGTGATGGGCCTTCCAGGTGATAAGCTAGAGATTAAAGATGGGTCTTTATATATTAATGATAAGAGGATTGAAGAAGATTATATTAATGAATCTTATATTAGAGCTCGTCTTTATCGGATGTATAATGAAGATAAACAAGAGTATGAAATTCGTAGTACTGCTGGTCCTTTCTATGTACCTAAAGACCATGTCTTTGCTATGGGAGATAACCGTAACAATAGTTCTGATAGTAGAAATATGATGGTTGTAGGTTATGTTCCTTATAAGAATATTAGTGGTAAGGCATTCTGGGTCTATTGGCCTGTAACTGAAATGAAAGTTTTAGACAAGGTTACTTATCCTGATTTGAATTAAAAGAGTTAGTTTATATTGTTAGTCTATCACATAGACTAACTTTTTTATTTGAATTAAAAGTTAAAAAAGATTAATTTATAATTTATTGAGAGAACAAGGAAAAGTTTAAAATTAAAATGATTTTTATTATCTTTATTTACTGTGTATAGAACACAAAAAAGAAATTAAATTCTTAAAATACTTTTTTGGCACTGATTAAAATCTGAAATAACCTTTTATTTTAATTTGTTTTTATCACCCCAAGAGTACTTCCTCAGTCAACAGAGGTCGTTTCCCTCAGGGCGCTGTGTTAATCTGTATCTAATATTCTTTTGATTTTAACTTGTTTATAATATGAAATCTTTATCAGTTTATATAGATATAATAAATAAGCAGGAAAATGATATTAAATTATAGAATCTATCAAATAATATCTATATAGATAAGAGCCATTTTGGTATAAGTATATGGGGAGGAGAATTATGATATTATTTAATTTGAAATTAAAGCAGAAGTTGATCTTAGCTATGGTATTATTGGCTATTATTCCAGTTATGGTTTATGGGACTTTTAGTTATCTTAATCAAAGAGAAGCGATTAAGCATGGAATTATTACTCAAAATGATATCTTGGCTAAACAATTGGCTAGTCGGATTAGTGAAAAGATTCAGGGTAAGATCAAGGTTGTTGACTTAATGGCGAGTTTAGATGGAATTAAATCTATGGAATTAGAAGAGCACCAGAAGATATTTAAAAAGTTTTTAGATAAGAACCCTATCTTTGAAATGTTTTTCGTTAGCGATGAAGAGGGTAGATTGGTCAGTCTAAATCAGAACACTGAATATATAGGAGAGGATTTTAGTCATAGGGATTGGTTTAAAGGTGCGATAAAAGGCTCAACTTATATTTCAGATTCCTATATATCTAAAGGTACTGGAAAGCCTTGTATTACAATGTCTGTACCAATCAGAAGTGGTGGAGAAATTATAGGCATCTTAGGAGCTGATATTAACCTTCAAGTCTTACAAGCTATGGTTGGTGAAGTAAAGTTAGGCAAGTCTGGTTATGTCTTTCTTACTGATAATAAGGGTATAGCAATTGCCCATCCGCAATTTGAAGATATAGTTTTAGCTCGAAAGAGTGGAAAAGGAACATTAGCTGTTGATAAGGCTTTATCTGGAAAAGATGGTCATAGCATCTATCAGAACTCTTTTGGTAAAGAGATGCTAGGAGCATATCAGTATTTAGATAGATTAGGATGGGCTTTAGTGGCTCAGCAGCCTACAGTAGAAGCTTTTAGACCTTTAAAGAGTATTATCTATAAAAATTTATTAATGGTTCTAATAGCTGGTATTATAGCAAGTTTAATAGCTTGGTGGTTGGCTGATAACTTTAGTCAACCAATTATCCAAGTCGCAGAAGGTATTAAATTGCTTGCCGATGGTGATTTTACTACTAGAATAAATATTGAACGTAGTGATGAATTAGGTGAGTTAGCTGAGACCTTTAATCAGACAACGGCACAGCAACAGGAGTTCTTTGGTGGATTATTAAACATTGTGGAGAGGATATCTAGCTATAGCCAAGAGCTATCTGCTAGTGCTGAAGAGACCAATGCAACTATTGATAACAATAATGATGGTATTAGAGAAGTAACAAGTAGTGTTCAACAAATCTCTGCAGGTAGTCAAGAGGTGGCTGGACATATTCAAGATGTTGATGCTAAGATAGATTTAGGGAATAAGAATGTTGAAGATACTATAAATAGTATGAATGAGATCAACCAGATGGTAAAAAATACTGTCAAGATTATTAATAACCTAGACGCTAACTCTCAAGAGATAGGTAAGATTGTAGAGTTAATTAATAACATAGCAGAACAGACCAATTTATTGGCATTAAATGCAGCTATTGAGGCTGCTAGAGCGGGAGAACATGGTCGTGGTTTTGCTGTAGTAGCAGATGAGATTAGAAGTCTAGCAGAAGATACTTCTAAAGCTACTGATGAAATCAGTAATTTGATTAAGAATACTCAGAAGAGTTCAAAGGATGGATTAAATTCAGTTAAGCAGGTGGAGAATAAGACAGAAGCAGGTAAGAATATTGTTGAAGAGACTGGTCAATTTTTCGGTCAAATCAAAACTTCAATCCAAGAGACATCAGCTTATATTGAGGAAGTGGCACATTCAACTCAAAGTTTAGCTGTAAATAGTGAACAGGTAAGAAGTGGTTCTAAAGAAATTAATGATATGTCACAGCAGGTAAGTGAGTCTTCTCAAGATTTAGCTGATATTGCTCAAATTTTACAAGCAGAGATAGCCAAATTTAAATTATAATATTAAAACTTCCTAGTAATGTTACTAGGAAGTTTTTGTTTTAAAGAAGGGATTTGTCTTATTTGATTAGTAATATTGATGATTCAATTTCAATATAAGTAATTTTTCCTTATGGGGATATTGAGACATTTTTAGGAATCAGGAACCAGTTATCAGTAAAACAGACTGATTCCAGATTCCCGATTCCTGACACGAAAGTGTCGTAATATCTCTCTATTGTTGTACTTTTTTACTATTGATACTATTGGGTAGTTAATAATCCATTATAACTATAGATTAGATATAAAGTTCCTTTGAATTGAATAAGTTTTAGATAGATATTTTTAAAAGGAGTTGAGAAATCTATGGCTAATCTCTTAACAGGTGAAGGGTTTAAATCTAATTCTGGTGGAGGTCTTAAGAAAGTAGAAGCTAAAGAATCTACAATACCAACAATAAATCAACTAGCACCAAATTTTACTGCTCCAACTACTCAAGGAGAAATTTCTTTATCAGATTATAAAGGGGGATGGGTAATGTTGTTCTCTCATCCTTCTGATTTTACTCCAGTCTGTACCACTGAGTTTGTTTCATTTGCTAGAAATTATGATAGATTTCAAGAGTTAAATACATCACTGATTGGTTTAAGTATTGATAGTGTCTATTCTCATATTGCTTGGATAAGGAGTATTGAAGATTTATTTGGAGTTAAGGTACCTTTTCCTATTATTGCTGATTTAGGATTCAAAGTCGCTAATAAGTATGGTATGATTCAGCCAGGTGTTAGCGATACTAGTACAGTTAGAGCAGTTTTTATCATTGATCCAGAGCAGATAATTAGAACAATAGTATATTATCCACCAGAGGTAGGTAGAAATACCAATGAATTATTAAGGATGATTAAAGCATTACAGACAGCAGATAAGTACAATGTGGCTACCCCAGCTAACTGGCGACCAGGAGAACCAGTAATTGTTTCACCACCTCGAACTGCTCAAGAGGCTGAAGAAAGGTTGAAGCAAGGTTATAACTGTAAGGATTGGTATTTGTGTTATCGTGATTTATATGATAGAGATAGAAGAAGATAGGTGTTTAAGAGAAGATGGTTAGATAATAAAGATTCTCTCTTTAATAATAACTAGCCCTACTGATATATCAGTAGGGCTAGTTATAGTCATTATTTATCTAGCAAAGATATGCTTACCTATTTTGCGAACTGTTCTTCTAGAATAAATCCATCTAGAGGTAGATGTAGCAGGGTTGTAGAAGTAGAGACAGCCATATGTAGGGTCCCACCCCCTTATAGCTGAAAGAGTTGCTCTGATTGAATCTTCAGTTGGTCTTTGGCTCCAGACAAGTCCATGAGCTACAGGAGTAAAGGCACAAGGCTGATAAATTACACCTGCAATGGTATTAGGAAACTTATGACTTCTGACCCGATTCATCATTACTGCTGCTACTGCAACTTTAGCAAGATAGGGTTCACCTTTAGCTTCTGCATGAACAGTATTAACCATTAGTCTTGTAGTAGGGGATAGACTCCAAAACCATGATGGTGTTTTAGCTTCTGCTAACTTTGCATTATAGTACCCGCAGAAGATAGAAACTCCAATAAGTAATATTGTTATCAGAATTATTCCTTTTTTATTCATTTTTATCTCTCCTTTTAAAAGTTTAAAATCTGATGTTATCATATAGTTTATACTATTTATGATATTTTTATCTAAAGTAATATGGATATAAGATTTATTTTAAATTCCTAAATCAAATAAGGCAGAAATGCTTAACCATTATTCTTAGATATTGATAGATTTCCTGAGGTATCTAGTTCAGCTAGATTGATTTGATTCTTATAATCTGTTATTCCCTGTTTTCTTAGCTCTCCAATTAACCAAGTTTCAGTTAGTTTAACGTGTTCCAGGTTTCTATCTATAATTACTCCATCCATAATTAAAGGGACTGTTAAACCTTCATATTGAGTACTAATATTGAGATCACTAGGCTGTAGTGGTCTTTTTTGTGATTTGGCAATAACTGATAAATTTCCTTGAGGCTCCAATATAGCATATTCTACATCGCAAACTTTATCATAGCCTTTCTGTCTTAATAAGCCTTTCATTTGATTTAGGCTCAAATCTATCTTTTTTAAGGCATTCATATCAAGTTGTCCATCCTTAACCAATATTGTTGGTTTATGTTCTAAAATAGGAGTTAGTTTCTCTATAAGGGTTAATCTACTTGTTAATGATATTAGAAAGATAAGAAATCCAGTTCCAAATAAAGCTTTGGTAGTAACTTTAGTTACCAAAGGTTCAGCAGCAACAGTTGTTAAAACTATGACTCCTGCCATTTCATAAGCAGTCATCTGTGCAATAGCTTTCTTAGATAGCATTCTGGTACCAAAATAAGTAAAGATATAAACCAATAGAACTCTAATTGAGTAAGAAAGAAAATCAGTCAATTATATCACTCCTTTAAGGACCTGGAAAGACATCAGTAAGATTTTTTGAAATCTCTTTTAAAAGCCCAAGGTATTCAAGAGAATCATCTTCTTTATGTTTGACTAGTGTTCTTAAGTGTCCTAAGGCTCTTTCAAATTCATAGATCTCTGCTGTACCATTGCTAATCTGTATTGCTAATCTATTATCATGCCAATTTTCTTCTAATTTTTTCATTCTTTTATTGGTTAACTGCCAATTTTCATCAGATATAGACTTCTCAATACTAACTAAATTATCAGTTAAAAGTTTATCTGGCAATGAAAGCTGTAATATAATCCATAAGATTATAAAAGCTACAATCCAGCAAATTGCAAGTATATAACGTGTGCCTAAGCGGTCAAACATTCTTTCACCTCCGAATATATCAGTTATATTTACTCTAATCCATATTGACCATCTTTTTCATCTTTTTCTTTTTTTAAAGAGACATAAAGGTTACCTGTGGTGTCTAAACCTGCATATAATACTTCTTTGTAATCAGTTACCTCCTTATGGGATAATTCCGTTATTAGCCAATCTTTATCCAATCCTGCATCCTTTAAGTTTTCATCCATGATTTTGCCATCAATCACAAGGTCTTTAGTTAGACCTTTATAGGATGTAGAGAGCTTTAAATCCTGTGGGGTAACAGCCTGTTTTTGTGATTTTGGTTGAACTGAAACTTTGCCATCAAGTTCTACTAGGGCAAACTCAACATCTCCTATATCAAAAATATTCTTCTTTCTTAATTGCATCATTAATTCGTTGATGGTATAACGGATTTTTCTCATGTTTTCATAAACTATTTTCCCATTTTTGATTAAAACTACAGGCTCAGAACCTACATATTTTCTAAATAGGTGGCTTTTTAAATGAATAAAATCAGTTAGAATAGTTAATAAAGCAAAGACTGTTAAAACTATAGAAGCAGATAGACTATCAGTTTTTGTTCCTAGTGCGATATTTCCTGTAATTGTTCCTACAGTAACTCCAATTGCAAAGTCAAAAAAGGTCATTTGAGCAATTATCTTTCTTCCTATTACTCTAGTTAGAAATAGTAATAAATAATAGGCTATAGTAGTTTTGATGATTAGAGAAAGTATCATATTTAGTCTCCTTTAACAAATAATCAAATTTAGCAATTTTAAAATTATTAACTTTTTATATAGTATTATCTGTTTTTATAAATTTTATATGCAGAAATTTTCATATAAAGATTAGAGTGAACAAAATCAGCTAGAGATATACCGAGTTAGTAGAAGAATTACTCTATTTATAGGTGTGTCAATTTGAAATGAAACTTAATGGGGATATTGGGACACTTTTTATAAGTTTAAGTTGGTGTGGGAGTGTGAGTGAAATTCAATAAAAAGGCACTTCACACACACTCAAACTACTCACTCACACTGACACGAAGTGTCACACTATCTTTCTATTGTTTCACTCTAAAGTTGGATGACTATATAAAGAGTAAGTTGCTAAGGGGATATAAGCGACTAAGTGTTAGAAAAATTCGTTGATTTTTAATTAGAAGCTATACTGAGTAGGGCCATAATATTTCTGTGATTAATTTTACAATAAATACCTTTGAATGATAAGAGATATATTTGTATAATGAGATTCGTTAATCAAACTTTGGAGGTGAAAAATATGAAAAATAAATTTACAATTACTTTTGTGATGATATTAGCTTTGATGATTTTTATGACTTCAGTTGGGGAAGCAGCTGCTTTAGGCAATAGAATGTTATACTTCGGTACTCGAGGAAGGGATGTTAAGGCACTACAGAGCATGTTAGCAAGTAAAGGATATTTTCATGTTGAGCCTACTGGTTATTATGGTCCTATTACAGAAAGGGCTGTAATTGAATTTCAAAAGAACTATAATTTAAGAATTGATGGTTTTGCAGGATATGAGACTATTAAGAGATTAAAGAGCCATTACAATTTGAATATTAGTAATTCAAATGATCGATTAGATGTAACTGCAGAAGAGATGGATTTATTATTGAGAACAGTTTATTCTGAGGCTAGAGGAGAGAGTTTTGAGGGACAAGTAGCTGTTGCTTCAGTTGTAATCAATAGGGTATTAGATGAGCGATTTCCTAATACAATTAAAGGGGTAATCTTCCAACCGTGGGCATTTACAGCTGTTCATGATGGCCAGTTTTGGTTAGATCCAGATCCAAGTATGCGTAAAGCTGTAGAAGCAGCCTTAAAAGGATGGGATCCAAGTGGAGGGGCTGTATTCTATTATAATCCAGCTAAAGTAACCTCCTATTGGATTTATACACGCCAAGTAATTGGTAGAATCGGACGACATTTCTTTGCAGTATAATTAAAAGAGCCTTTTACCATTAATGGTAAAAGGCTCTTTGTTATAGAGTAGGTAGAAGATCAAAAGTTTCTATAAGAAGATTTAGAACTATTAGAAAAATTGCCAATATTAAATTTTAACTTAAAGAGGTCTATGGTATAATAAGTTAAATGAAAAGGAGTTGATATCTATGGTAAGACCTACTAAAAAGAGGCAAGTAAGTTATATACCAGAAGTTAAACTATTCAATCCAGCTCGAGTACCAAAGTGTAAGTTAGAAGAAGTAGTTTTGACTATAGAGGAGATAGAAGCGATTAGGCTTAAGGATAAATTGGGGTTGACTCAACAAGAGGCTTCAGAACAGATGGAAGTATCCCGCCCGACATTTCAGAGAGTACTAATTGAGGCACGTGCTAAGATAGCAGATGCTTTGATTGAAGGAAAGGCTATTAAATTTGCTGGTGGTGATTATGAGTATAAAGGCCAATGTAATAAATGTGGCAAGAAGACTCAACATAAAAATAGAGTTGAAAAATGTAGAAAGAAGATAATTTGTAGAGAATGTAGTGAAGGTTGAGAGGGTGTTTTAGGAGCCTGATATATTTTTAGAACTCCCCTCTAAATACATTGATTATTCCTTTTTAATTGACAAAAAAACAACTGATATATATAATATTAGCAAAACACGTTAAATTTAAATTTTGCTACCATTGGGGAGTAGTTTATTAGATATAGTCAACATAGTGGCATTTATGCCTGGCTTTATCGGCAGTAATTCTGTTTAACGAGACCTTTGGTGCGCTTTGGCGTACCATAAGGTCTCGTTTTATTTATTATAGATAAATTTTTCATTAATATTGGGGAGGAAGAAAAATGATTAAAAGTATCTTGTTATTAGCAGTGGCTCTATCATTGGATGCCTTTGGTGTAGCTTTAGGAATTGGCTGTGGAAAGGAGCTTGAATCTCAGGAGAAGTTTTCTCTAGTATTCTCTTTTGGTTTTTTTCAAGCTCTATTAGCTTTAATAGGAGGAGTTTTAGGGAGTTTTATCAGTAATTATTTCTTTGATATCTCTGGTTATTTAGGTGGGATAATAATATTGATTATAGGTACACTATTTATCAAAGAAGGTTTAGAAAACAAAGAAGCCTGTGTATATTATAGATTAGACTTTTGGAAGTATATTCTTTTAGGTATCAGTGTCAGCATAGATGCTTTAGGTATTGGTTTTTCTGTACTACATCAATACTCTATTTATATGGTAATTAATAATTCTCTGATAATTGGATTTGTAGCAGCAGTTTCTACTCTGATTGCAATAGTTACAGTAAAGTACATAAAGAATTTAATGTTGGTAGAGAAATATGCTGAGTATCTTGGAGGGATTATATTAATCTTATTTGGGATTAAGATGTTCCTTGGTTAGATAAAATTTAATAGTTGTTCAAATATAAGCTCCCAAAATTGGGGAGCTTTATAGATATTCAAGTCTAAAGTGTAATTTAATGGGGATATTGTGACACCTTTAGGAATCAGGAGTCAGGGACCAGTTATCAGTAAAACAGACTGATTCCAGATTCCCGATTCCTGACACAAAAGTGTTACATT